>Ga0315550_1000006_pt1 | contig 156997 bp, 142 predicted proteins | sample SalMarSW160190MG_2_FD_203100 | JGI IMG/M metagenome (GOLD analysis project Ga0315550, IMG submission 203100) | Salt marsh sediment microbial communities from the Plum Island Ecosystem LTER, Massachusetts, United States - Salt Marsh Sediment SW1601-90 ...
TGTATCATTATCAAAGGTACCACCTACATTATCAAAGCTATAATCGGTATCTGTAACAACGCTAGTTACAAAATCATCCTGAGTCATTTGATAGAATATGTCTGAGAATGTAACTGGTTCTGCAAAGAAAATTGACATAATTTCTAGACCTAAATCCATTTCTGTTTGATTCCAACTCATTATTCCTGCATCGGTCATTAATAATGGGAAGAATGATAGTAAAATAACTCCTAGAACATCAAAAGGTGAACTGGTCCCACTATCGGTATCTGCACCAATTGTCATATCCCAACTAACTGAGCTTGCTGATGCAGCTGTAACATCAACATCAAATTGGGTACCAACTGCTCGATTCACATCTAGAAAATTAAAACCTGTACCTGAAGAAGAACTAGTATCAATAGCAACATCCCAAGATGCTGCTTCAACATCATAAGTAAAAGTTTCTCCAACAGTTACGCCATAGTCTGCTTGTGCCATAGTTGCTCCAAGTAAAACGGAAACAACTACTAACGGAAGTACTATTTTTAATATATTTTTCAATTAATTTATCTCCTAATAATAAAATTATTATTAGTTACAACTAGGGTGATTTTCTCTATATATGGTTTTCTTTGAAGGCGATTATTTTTTATTCTGGGTACAAACATGGAGATGTTTCCTCTAAGGCAGTAGAACTGCTTTGAAATGTTCTGTCTCATGGAAAACTTCATAACTTTTCTTGAGTTATCTAGTTTGAATGTTAGTTGAGTCCGATGATTCTCGATATGTACATAAGGTAAGAGCTAGAATCTCTACCATTATTCTATTATTAATCATAGACGCTATTGTGTACTATGTTCCATTTAGGAATGAAGTCTCTATAGGTGACTTATTCGGACTTTCTTTGTGGTTTTATTTTGGAATCCTAAATGCAATTCTGATAATCCTAGTTTATATCTTTGTAAATGGCGAGGTTGTTTTTGATTTCTCAGAGAAGCAGATTACTTTTAATGAATTTAAGAAGAGTAATTCATGGAATTTTGATGATCTTTGGGGACTCTATTTTTTAGCTTATGATGGTGATTATTTAATTAGAATTCGAACCTTTAGATTACGAACTCTTGATGTACGCTTGAAATTTAAGGAAGCCTATCATATAATTGATAAATTTGAAGAAGCGGGAATCCACTTAACTACAATTAGACCTGATCCCCCAAAACGAGTTTCAAAATCCTTTCCTCTATTAATCTCTAAATATGAAAAGGAGAAGAAGATAAAAGAATTCAATCCAGAAATTCCTGAATGGTATCGTGGTATTACTCTGAAAACTAAACTTATCTCAATCACAATCGCACCTTTCTTATACATACTTGGTGCTACTCTGATTATCCGTATCCCTTATCTTCTTGCTGGTTTAACAACAACCAAAGGAATTGTTTCTTTCATCTATGGATTAACTGTTTTCATTCTATTTGATGGTGGCTTGTATCTTCTGTTTGGTATATCTATATTTGTTCTCATTGCAAAACAGATTTCAAGATTTACTAATCATCCGAAATCAAAAGAAAATTTAGATGTTACAAAGAAAGAGTAAAATTAATTTATCCTACTGAAGTTGAATAATCATGTACGAATTTTCAGGTTTCATTGGCTCTTGTGCAAGAACCCAAGAGAGAAATTCATCAAGCGAGATCTATTATCTCTTAACTGAAGTTGTAGGTTGCACAAATGTTTCTGTTTCTCCCATTGTTTCTATCGCTGGTTTAACTTTAAGTTCTTTTGATGAAGATTCAGTTGAAATACTAGAAAAAATCCAGAAAGTGATTGAAAAAGATAATGCAATTTTGCAATATACTTTAAAGCTTGTTCCAATACAATATAGAATTCCTTCATCATTGGAGAAACTCGAAGAATTCTCATCTATTTTTGCAGAACAAATACAAGAAGGTGACACTTGGAGAATTAATTTACGTCGTCGTCACTCGACTTTGGAGCGCAATAATATAATTAGAACTCTTGCATCAAAGATTAGTAAAGGTAAAGTCTCTTTAGAGGATTCTAAGTTTCATCTAATCGTTGAAGTAGTGGGAAAGTGGACTTATCTTGCTTTGTCAACAATTTCCGAACTCTCTCTCTCACAATTTATTAACTTTGAAGATACTGATGACTTTACTTTCTAATATTTCTCTTTAAAAAAAATAAAAAAATAAGAAAGAAAAGGTTAAAACTTCTAACCTTTAGCTCTTTTTTAGGTCTCTGGCTAACTTAAAGGTCTCTTGCGGAAACTGTTTTTCTTCCATTTGCTTTAGCTCTATTAGCTGCTTTATTAACTAAAACAGCAACTTTTTCATCTAAAGCCTTTAGAAGATCTCCACCAACCTTATAATCGCCGAGTTCCTTGACATAATCTCTGATTTTTGATTGAACAATCATCATTTTACTCGTACTTCTGTCGGTTTTTACTCACCTAAGAGGTAAGCATGTTTATACCTTCCCCCTCTTATTAAAAACCTTTTCGGTAACGTCGAGAAATTTCGTTATTACAACCCTTCTAATTAAAGAATTCGTTAAAAAAGATTTTTTTACGCCCCAAAATGAGAATATTTTAGCCTTAGAGGTTATTTCGGTCTGAAACTTTGAAAAATTGTTGTTTCTCGCTGTATTATAAAGCTTTAAAAGCAACCTCAAAATTTCTGCAATTTGATCGTCAGAAAATGAGAAAAAAATGATCTAGCTCTATAAATTTTCTTTGAGTAAATCTCCTAGTCTCCTTACTCCTGTGTCAATCATATCTTTTGGTAAGAATGAATAACCTATTCGCATTCCACCGTTAATAACCTTTAATGGCTGTATCTCTCTTGCCTCTGGATCATATGAATGACCAGCTGGAGGATAGAATGCTGCACCTGGTACTACCAGTACTTCATTTGGATGAAGAACCTCCTGATTGAACTTTCTTACATCGAATGAATATGCTTTTTCTCCTTTAGGTTGCCACCAGATGAAAAATCCACCTGTTGGATTAGTAAAGTCTCCTTCTGGAAATGTATCAAGAAGTGCTTTGTAAGCTACATCCTTCTGTTCTTTGTATTTTTGTACAATATCTGGCAACTGATCGTCTATATATTTATTATAATAAATTTCTGCAATTCTTTGTGTAATTATTGGAGTGCATAGATCTATATATCCTTTTGATTTTGCCGCTTCGAGATGTAAAAAGTCTGGCATTAAAGAATATCCTAATCTTAATGGAGCAGCTTCTTTAGATGTGGAAGAAGTGTAAATAACACGGTTATTTTCTTTATCTAGCGTTTTCATTGAATGTATTCTTTGTTCAAATTGTATCTCTTTGTAAGCTGAATCAGCTATCACTACAACATCATATTGTTCAGCGATGTTAAATAATTGTTCTCGTCTCTTGAAAGGTAGTGTAGTCCCTTTTGGATTATCACTGTCTTCAACAACGTAGAGAGCTTTAACTTTTTTGTCAAATTCTTTTTCTGATTTGACTATTGTATCTTCAACATAATCGGGGATTAAACCTTCTGAATCAGTTGGAGCAGTAACGACATGTCCTCCTACTTTAACAACTGTAGTAACAAATCCTAAGTATGCTGGAGAAGGCGTAATAACAATATCACCAGGGTTAATTAGAACATCTAGGGACAAATAAATAGCTTGTTGAGAACCAGTTGTAATGAGAATCTTTTCCCAATCATCAGCTCCACTTATTATATCTATGCCGTCTCTTCTATGTATTCTTTCAGCTAGAACTTTTCGAAATCCTGAATCACCAGCTGTTTGTCCATATTGGAATTCGTCAATCACATTTTGAGGGTCTTCATCATAATATTCAGCTAATTCTCTCAGGATTTTTGGGAAAATCTTAATAGGAAGATTTCCAGGTAAACCTCCAGCTAAGTAGTATTTAGTTTTGCTTTTTAGTAGTCTTCTAATTTCACTTTCAGGAACTTTTTGTGTCCAATTTGCTAATATTTCTCTCATTGGATCCATTTTTACACATCATTATAATCCGTTACCTAGAACTGTATTTCCCTATTTTACTTCATCTAAAAAACTTTCCCTATCACACTGATACAATGAGTTAAATTTTTCAATTAGCAAAATAATAGGAATTTATGGTTGAAGTTAATGTAGTTATTGTAGGAGGTGGACCTGCTGGACTTCAAGCAGCCATTACGATCGCTAAACAAGGTTTTCAACCAATAGTTTTTGAACAACATTCTCAAATTGGAACTCCTATCCAATGTGGTGAAGGAATGAGTCTCAATGCATTTCGAGATTTTTCTATTCCTACTTCTAATAATGATATTTGTGTTAGAGAACACAAACGATGTAAGTTGGTTTTTCCTTCAAACAAAGTACTCAGTGGAGATATCCATGCTTTTATGATTAAAAGAGATGTTTTTGATCAATATCTTGCTGAAAAAGCTATAGATGCAGGTGCCGTAATAATTACTAATACAAAAGTGAACGCTATTTTACACAATTCTGAAGAGTTGGTTGTTAAGACAAACGATCACAAAAATCCTAATTATAAACCTAAATTTCTTATTTTAGCTGAAGGAGCAAGAGCCCAATTAGCACATTCTCTCAATTTCCCTGCTTCACCTTTAATCAAAGCTTTTGAATACAAGATAGAAGGTGAATGGGGAGAAGATTTGGAATTTTACTTTGATGCTAAAGAATTTCCACATGGTTATTGTTGGATTTTTCCTAGAAATAACGAAACAAACGTTGGGATCGTCACTACAGCTAACCAGCTAAAAGCTAGATTAGATTTGTTCATGAAGAAGAAGGAAATAACAGGAAAAATAATCAAGAAAATTGGAGGAATGATTCCCATGAAAGGTCCAGTTCATAATTTAGCTAAGAACAATGTTATACTTGCTGGAGATACTGCTGGAATGGTGAATCCAGTTTTTTATGGTGGGATAAGGATTGGTATGACCAGTGGGGAAATCGCTGGTAGAGTAGGAGTAGAATATATTAAAAACTTATCAAGAAATATAGAATATTCTACAGATCAATATTATCTTTATCTAAGAAATCTTCAGTTTATGAAGAAGGTCAATTTACAATGCCATGATTTCTTTTATAGTAGAACTAATGAATTTTTAGAAAAATTAGGAAAATCCTTTGATGGTATTTCAATTAATGCTATAACGGGATGGAAGATAGTACAAGTTTTAGGCCGATTTCTGAAGAATCCATCTATATTAAAATATCCAAGAGGATTGCTAAAAATATATCGAGGTTTTAAAATAGCCCGTGATTGGGGATTTTAACCTAACAACAATCATAATAGTTAAATGTATGATTTGAAAGGAAAAATTGTTTAAAATGATTATTCCAGTAAGATGTTTTACATGCGGAACACTGATTGCGGACAAATGGGATGAATTCGTTAAAAGAATTGATGAAGGAGATAATCCTCAGAAGGTTCTAGACGATTTGAACGTAAAACGATGGTGCTGTAGAAGAATGCTTGTTTCTCATACCGATTTAATAGAGGATTTTCTACCTTTTACTTAATTAACAAATACAACTCAACTAACTGAACAGAAAGTTTTTAATTAAACCGTTTGAGCTCTACATGCTTACAAAGCAGGAATAACACAAATCATAAACAAACTGAGGATACACGATGTCTGAGGAAATTGAAGAATCTACTGAAGAAGAAATGTTATTAATACCTCGAGATACCTATTTAGTATCAGGTATCCACATAGGAACAAGTGTTTGTACAAAGTTTATGGAACCGTTCAAATATAGAGTTAGAAACGATGGTATTTATGTTTTGGATGTTAATGCTACTGATGAAAGAATTAGAACTGCTGCTAAATTCCTAAGTCGTTTTGAGCCATCAAAGGTAGCTGTCTTTGCAACCAGACAATATGCTTCAGTTCCTAGTACAAAAATGGCAAGAATGGCAGGTTTCAAAGTAATTCCTGGAAGATTCATACCAGGAACACTAACAAATCCATCTTACGAGGGTTATATTGAACCTGATGTAGTTGTACTAACAGATCCACGAGCAGATAAACAAGCTTTAACTGAAGCTGCTGCACGAGGTATACCTATAATTGCTTTGTGCGATACAGATAATGTCACAAGCAATGTAGATTTAGTAATTCCTGTAAATAACAAAGGTAGAAAATCATTAGCTCAAGTTTATTATCTTCTTACAAGAGAAATACTTAGAGAAAGAGGTGAACTCAGCGAAACTGAGGATTTACCAGTTACTGTTGATGATTTTGCCTTTAAATTATTAAAGGAATAATCCTTTCTTCCTTATTTTGAAAAAGATTTTTTATGGTTAATTTCTATTGGTGTTTATGGCTCTCCAGTCTACAAAATTTTCTGCTCCAGGTAAAGTAATTTTATTTGGAGAGCATTCTGTAGTTTATGGGCATCCTGCAATTGCTACTGCTGTTGGTCTGAGAGCTTATTGTGAAGTAAGAAAATCTGATGGAAGAGATATTTTTCTTTCAGTACCAATGCTTTTCAAGAATCAACTCTTTGTTATCAATAAAAATAGAGTTATCCCTCCCGAGCTTGAGTCTCTAAAACATGTTATTATGTTAATAAGTAATAAACATGCGAATGTTCCTCCCCCAAATATAACAATAACATCTGATATACCACCTTCAGCAGGTTTAGGTTCAAGTGCTGCAACCTCTGTTTCTTTAGTAGCTAGTCTTTTAGAGTACTATAAGGAAGATTACAATCACAAAATAATAAATGAAATTGCTTTTGAATCTGAAAAAATAACTCATGGTACTCCATCAGGTATTGATAACACAATCTCTACTTATGGGGGAGGTTTGTTATATGAAAATGGTACAATTACTCCTATTGCTTCTAAACTTAATTCATCTTATCTCCTTATAATAGAGAGTGGTGTTTCTCGAAATACAAAAGACATTGTAGAAAAAGTTCGAAAAAGGAGAGCTGCTGATCCTGATAAAACTCTAAGTATTTTTAATAAAATTAATGAAATCACAAGAGAAGCAAAAAAACATCTTGAATCAGGAAATGTTAAGGCTGTTGGAAATCTGATGAATGAGAATCATGAACAACTTGTGAAACTTGGTGTTAGTACTCCAATTCTAAATAATATTATAGATTTAATTGATACTACTAATGCCCTTGGAAGAAAAATTACTGGAGCAGGAGGAGGTGGGAGTATAATAGTTTTGTACGATAATTTTGAATATGCTAAAGAAATAGCTATAAATTTTACAAAAAATCAAGGTTATGTTACATATCCTTCAAAAATTTTCCAACGTGGTGTTAGAATTGAAGAACAAACCAATTGATATTATAAAATTAGGCGGTTCAATTATTACAAATAAGAATGAATATCGTTCTTTGAGAAAAAAACAACTTTCCCTTATTAATACTGAGATTGCTCATTGGGATAAACAAAGTATAATAATCCATGGAGCAGGTTCTTTTGGTCATATAATTGCCAATCGATATTTAATTCAGTTAGGATACAATAACCAGAATCAAATTAAAGGTGTTATTCAAATTCGAAGAGATATGGCTGAATTAACAGCTGCAATAATTGAATCATTAGTTGACCTAGGGGTTAGTGCATTAGCTTTCCAAACTAGTGCAATGATTTTCGAAAAAAATAATGAATATTCACTTTACATTTATCCGCTAAAAAAAGCTCTGGAATTAGGTTTCATTCCTGTTCTTTCTGGAGATGTTGTTTTCACAGAAAACAAAGGTTTCAAAATCATTAGTGGGGATACTTTAGCAAATCTGATTGCCAAACAAATGGAAATAAATAGGGTGGTTTTTATTTCAAATGTTGATGGATTGTATCTCAAAAATAAAGATACCCAAAAAAATGAACTTGCAAGTTACTTAACGGCTGCAGAACTTGAAAATATAGAAATTAGTGAATTTAAGAATGAAGATTCAGAAGATGTAACAGGTGAAATGCAAGGTAAACTCTCAGAGATAAAGCACTTACTCAAGTATGTACCAGAAGTAAATATGGTGAATGGCTTTTATCCTGAACGATTGACCTCACTCCGTAAAGGAGAAAATTATATTGGTACAAGAATAGTGTCTAAAAATTCTACTCAAAGATAAGTCTTTTAAACATAGTAAAATTTTGTTTCATACCTAATGAAGGCATTATTTTAGGTGCCCGAGGTGAAAAATGATGTATAAAAAGTTTGATATTCCAGAAGAGGTTGTTAAAGAATCTCTAAGTATCCTAGAAACTTCTGCCAAATCTGGTAGAATAAGAAAAGGAACAAATGAAGTTACAAAAGCTATTGAAAGAAAAACAGCTCAACTTGTTTATATTGCTGAAGATGTAAATCCTCCAGAAATAGTAATGCATTTACCACTTCTTTGTGAAGAACAAGATGTAGCTTATACCTATGTTGCTACAAAGGAAGACTTAGGAAAAGCTGCTGGTTTGAAAGTTGGTTCAGCATCAATTGCTATTGTAGATGGTGGAGAAGCTAAACAAGCACTCAAAGGTCTAAATAAGAAACTAAACGAACTTAAAAAATAAGCTTGGTGATTTAAATGAGCACAAGTAATGAAGATGAAGCTACTCCTGCTGAAGTTATTCAAGTACTAGATAGAACTGGAAGTGTAGGAGAAGTGATCCAAGCCAGAGTGAAAGTTCTAGAAGGTAGAGATAAGAACCGTATCTTAACTCGCAATCTTAAAGGACCTGTAAGAAAAGGAGATGTAATAATGCTCCGTGAGACAGAAAGAGAAGCTAAGAAAATTAGAAGAAGATAAGTGATAAACAATGCCAAGAACACAAAAATGCTCATACTGCGGAAAAGATATAGAACCTGGGTGTGGGATGCTGTTCATACAAAGAACCGGTTCCGTGCTCTATTTCTGTTCAAATAAATGTAAAAAATCTCAGTTAGTTCATAAGAGAGATCCAAAGAAGCTCAAATGGACTGAGAGATATGAAAGAAAAATTATGTAATTTCTTTCCTCTTTTTATTTCTTTTATTTTATTTAAGCTAAATTATTATCTGATATTACAAGAATTTTTGTGGTTGTAACAATTAATTTTTATTGAGATATGAAAGAGCTACTTAGGAAATTTGGTGGTAAACTTGGAACGCGAATTTATAATGATTAAACCAGATGGAGTACACAGAGGACTTATAGGATCAGTTATTCAACGAATTGAACATGTAGGTTTCAAAATAATTGGTCTAAAAATGATTACTGTTACAATGGAGCAAGCTAAGAAACATTATGCAATTCATGAAGGAAAACCGTTTTATGAAGGTTTGCTAAAATACATCACTTCTGGTCCTGTAGTTGCTATGGTAGTAGAAGGAAAGGATGCAGTCAAAATTACAAGAAAAATAGTTGGAGCTACAAATCCAGTTGAAGCAGAACCCGGGTCAATTAGAGGGGATTTTGCTCTAGAAATTGGTAGAAATATAATCCATGCTGGAGATTCTCCTGATAATGCTATATTTGAATACGAAATCTATTTTAAAGAAGAAGAATTTTCTAATTACGAAAAAATAGATAAAAAATGGTTGTACGAATAAACATTTTAGTAGATTTTCAAATTCTGTTAAACCAATTTCTTTTTATTTTATCTTTTTTGCTAAGCATATAGAGAATAACAATTCTGATAGTAATTTCAATTTAACTTCAGCTCGGTGATATCATGTCAAAAATCATTGATGAAAAATCAGGTAAACGAATCAGAAGTCCAATTGGCGTAATACTTGGACATGTAGATTCTGGAAAAACAAGTTTATTAGATAAAGTACGAGGGACAGCTGTTCAAGTAAGAGAAGCTGCTGGAATAACTCAGCATGTAGGTGCTTCTTTCTTTCCAACTGAAACAATTTTGGAAGTGTGTAATAAACTAGTTGAAGTTAGTAAAATTAAGCTTAATATCCCAGGATTATTGATAGTTGATACACCAGGACACGCAGTTTTTACCAACTTAAGAAAACGTGGAGCTTCTGTTGCTGATATAGCTATCTTAGTAGTTGATGTAACAAGAGGTTTTCAAGCTCAAACTTATGAAAGTATGGATATCCTGAGAGCTCGAAAAGTTCCTTTTATTGTTGCAGCAAATAAAATAGATAGAATATCTGCATGGAAAGGTATACCAAACTCAATATTTATTGAAAGTTATAAGAAACAAAATCCAAAAGCTAGTGCAGATCTAGATAATAGGATTTATGAGATTATGGGAGAATTAGCTCAATTAGGATATGAATCTGATAGGTATGATAGAGTAAAAGATTTCCGCAAGAAAGTAGCTATTATCCCAACCAGTGCTCAGACAGGAGAAGGAATACCGGATTTATTTTTGGTTTTAGCAGGTCTAACACAACAGTATATGCTTGAGAAACTTGAATATAGTGTAGGACCTGCAAGTGGGACAATTCTTGAAGTCAAAGACGTTGAAGGATTAGGTACCACAGCTGATGTTATTATCTATGATGGTGTGATATCCAAAAATGATAAGGTGGTTATAGGGGGTAGAGAAGGAGCTGTACTCCTAAAAATTCGAGCTTTACTCGAACCGAAAGAATTAGACGAAATGAGAGACCCACGAGATAAATTCAAAAATGTTGACAAAGTTTATGCATCTGCTGGTGTGAAAATTTCTAGTCCAGGTTTAGAAGTTGCTCTAGCTGGTGCTCCTTTAAGAGTAGTTCCACCAGGTCAAGAACAAGTAATACTTGATGAGGTTAACTCTGAGCTTGAAAGTTTCAGAATTGAAACAAAAGACAATGGAGTTATTGTTAAAGTTGATACTTTGGGAAGTCTTGAAGCTATCGTTGACATGTTAAGAGAAAGAAATATCCCTATTCAAAGAGCAGATGTTGGCGATGTTACCAAAATAGATGCAATAGATACTGCTATTGTAGCTGATAAGGCACCTGAATTTGGGGCAATTTTGTGTTTTAACGTTTCCATTTTACCAGATGCTCAAGAAGAGATAGTGATAAGCGATCTTAAAGTCTTTCAGGATAGAGTTATCTATAATCTAATAGACGATTATGAAAGATGGATGATAGATCAAAAAGAGGCAATCAAAGTTGATTCCCTCAAAGATTTGCAAATGCCAGCGAAAATTACTTTACTTCCTAATCATACTTTTAGATCAAATAAACCTGCTATTGTTGGTATAGAAGTTCTTGGAGGAACGATAAAACCAGGACAAATGTTAATACGTCAAGACAATCGAAGGGTAGGAAGAATTCATCAAATTCAAGATAATCAGGAGTCAGTCCAAGTTGCAGGAAAAGGAAAACAAGTTGCTATCTCAATCAGAGGTCCAACTGTTGGGAGGCAAATTAAAGAGGGAGATGTTTTGTATGTGGATATCCCTGAAAGACATGCAGTGCTACTAATGAGAAAATACAGAGAAATGATTACCAACGATGATGCGACAATTTTAGAAGAATTAGCTAAAATTAAGAAAGAGCACGTGCACAAATTCTGGGGTTGGTAAGTTTCCAAGATAAATTTATATAACTATAAGACAAAGCTATTCTTGCTGAGAGAATATTTTTCAACCTATCTCAGCAAGTTCCTGGGAACCTTGGGGGGTTACCTTTCAAATTTTAGAGTACAATTTCCACCAGTCTTCAACCATGGAATACTCCGTTTTTTGTTCTATCTTATATCTTCTATAAGGTTTAACTAAATGTCTTTGTGCTTGTTCAGGAGGAATAAGTAATTTCTTTGTCAGTTCTCTTCTAACTGCTGTTTTTGTTTTTTGCAGGTGTTTATCTTTATACCCACACTTCTTACATTTGTATCCCTTTTGATAACCATCACTTGTCATTCTTTTAGAACATTCAGGACAGAATGGCGCTTCCGACCTAAATTTCTCCGCTAGAAACAAAATCTCACATTTCTCTAAGTGAATAGAAAATGTATCGAATTCTTTTTTGTATTTCATTCCACCAAAAGCTAGTATCTTATCCTTGGGTATTAGTTGTTTTATCTCTTTTTTGAAGTTTTTACTAGGTTCAAAAGCAGCTAGATTAACCACTTTTCCATTATCAAGTATTTTTCCTTTGAGAAAAACATGACCACCAGTGATTGTTTTTGGTTTTTCTGTTATCTCAATTTCACCTTTAAAAACGCTAAAATTTTCAATTATTGAGTCAGCATATTTAAAATGTTGATCGGTCCCTTGATTTGTTCTAAATATACAGTAACCACTTAATGGTTCTTCTTTTTCAATGAGTGAAAAAGCTTCAAGTACATCATTTGGTCTTTCTCCTCTTAATCCAAACAAGACTGGATCCTTGCCTGCAGGACATATGAGAACTTTGTTAGTCTCAGAATCAATGTTATTGAAAACATTAGGAGAAAGCTGTTTATCCATTCTATAAACGGATTCTTGGTTTATTTTTCTTTTAGTTCCAACATTTTCTTCAATTCGATATGCTAATAATTCAAAAGTAAAATCCTCTTTAAATGGGTCTAGTTGATTTCCAATCGCTGCTAAACCTCCAATTAAACCTCTCCCATTTCCTTTCTTATAATAGTAGTAACATGTTTTTTTTGCTAAATTCTCTGCTTGCTCTATAGTCAAATTTTTTGTGAGGGCTACTAATGAAAATTCTTCAATCTCTCTAGGAATTGTCCCTCTTATTAAAACAAAACCTGGATTTGTATTTTCATCTTCTTGGTAATGTTCATTTATTTTATCTAAAATCCTTTCTTTTACAATTTCAATATCTTTCTTAAATATTTCAGCTGTTATAGCAATCGAACCATTACCTCTAGTTTTCCAAGGAATATTTGGATTATTTCTAATGAGTCTCGGATAATCAAGAAAAGTACAATATTCTGAGATCTCACTGATTATAGCTAAAGCTAAATAAGTAGTGCAACCTCCTTTCAAGGAGTCTGTATCATCAAAACCAATATGTATAACTGCTTTGTCATCGCTTACCAATTTGGACAACTTAAAAACGTCAAAGTAAATTTAAGGGATTAGATTGAGTACCAAACTTCTCCCCCGCTATCAACCTCAATTTTTATCAATTCTGTCTGCTTTGCAATAAACTCTAGTCTTTCTCCTAATTCTCCTCTCCATATTCGCATTCTTCGAGCAAGTTCTGTTAACGAAACCTTATTCTCAGGTTTATTGATTAAAATTTTGAACACACTACGAATTATTATCCTTTCGTTGTAATCATAAATGTTCTTTTCAATTATAGTATTGAATCGGATGAAAGCATCATTTATCTCTTGTACAACCCTTTTTCGTTTTTCATTTAGCTGTGAAATTTCTTCTGCTTTCTCCTTCAGACAATCTCTTATTTCCGCAAGTTCTTTAGTAATTTGCTTATGTATTTCTTTTTGTTTAACTTTCAATTCACCAGTTGGTTCATCTGTTGGAACATATTTTACATCAAATGTGTTTTGTCCTACATCGATTATTAATGAGAATGCTTGGTTCAGTTTTGCATATTTTCTTGTTGGTCCTTTATCACTGTCCCTCTCTACTATTGAAACAATACCTAACTCTTCAAGTTCCACAAGATATTTTCCAATTATTCTAGGTGAGATGTCTAGAAGTCTTGATAGTTGAAATGAATAAAGATCTTCTTCTGATAATAACTCTAGAATTCTTCGTCTTGTTGAATTAGATAAAAAATCCAATAATTCAAAGACATCAAAATCTCTATCTTGTTCATCTTTTCCTATCATTTTTTTTCACCTCAAAATTAAGGTTATGGGATTTATATAAATCCCATATCTTCTTTACTGGTTTCTTTTCGCATGTCTTTTCCAATAGCAACAGCTCTTTCTTCTGAAGGTTTAGTTTGTTCTAAAGCTTCTAATAAAATGGCTTGTGTAATTTTACACTCACATTTTTCAACATCAAGATCTCCTTGTTCGAGATCTTTATCGTGTTTTACAACAAAATTACGAATTGCTATTAACTTACTTTCACTGCATACAGAAGCAATATCAGCCCCTGAAAATCCTTCAGTTTCTCGAGCGAGGTCATCTATGTTCACATCATCCGCTAATGGAGTTTCTTTTAGATGTATTTCAAAGATTTGTTTTCTACCTTCAAAATTAGGTGATGTTATTTTAACCAATCTATCAAATCTACCTGGTCTTAGAAGCGCAGGATCGACCATATCTGGTCTATTTGTCGCAGCTATAACTACCACATTCCTTAATTCTTCTAATCCATCAAGTTCAGTCAGTAACTGACTTATTACTCTCTCTGTTACACCAGAATCTGTACTTCTTCCTCTTACTGGAGTAATTGAATCAATTTCATCTAAAAAGATTATACATGGTGCTGCTTGCCTAGCTTTTCTGAATGTTTCTCGAACAGCTTTTTCGCTTTCTCCTACCCATTTAGATAAAACCTCTGGACCTTTAACAGAGATGAAATTTGATTCAGATTCATGGGCAACAGCTTTAGCTATAAGTGTTTTTCCTGTTCCAGGAGGACCGTAAAGTAGAATACCTTTTGGTGGTTTAGCTTTCATTGTTTTATATAAAGTTTTGAATTTTAATGGCCACTCCACAGCTCTTTGCATTTCTTTCTTAACTTCCACTAGACCTCCAATGTCTTCCCAAGATACATCAGGGACTTCTACAAAAACTTCTCTCAATGCTGAAGGCTCAACTGTACGTATAGCATTAAAGAAATCTTCATTCTTTACATGGATTTTTTGTAATACTTCAATTGGTATCTCATGTTCCTCTAGATTAATTTCGGGAAGAACTCTTCTCAAAGATTGCATAGCTGATTCCTTGACTAGTGCAGAGACATCTGCACCTACGAAACCATGTGTTATGTCTGCTAATCTATTAAGGTCAACATCTTCATCTATGGGCATACCTCTGGTGTGAATTAGTAGAATCTCATATCTTCCATCTCGACCAGGGATACCTATCTCTATTTCTCTGTCAAATCTTCCGGGTCTCCTTAAGGCTGGATCAATCGCATTCGGTCTGTTAGTCGCTCCGATAACAATAACTTGTCCTCTGGATTCAAGACCATCCATTAGCGCTAAAAGTTGTGCTACTACTCTTCGTTCAACCTCTCCTGTAACCTCTTCTCGTTTTGGTGCAATAGCATCAAGTTCATCGATAAATAATATGCTTGGAGCATTTTCAGCTGCTTCTTTGAAAAGATCTCGTAATCTTTGCTCAGATTCTCCATAGAATTTAGACATAATTTCTGGTCCTGAAAGAACATAGAAATTAGCTTCAGTTTCATTTGCTACAGCTCTTGCTAATAGTGTTTTTCCTGTTCCTGGGGGTCCATGTAATAAAACACCACTTGGAGGTTCTATTCCTAACCTTTTAAATATTTCAGGGTGTCTTAGAGGAAGTTCTATCATCTCTCTAACTCTAGATATTTCTTCATTCAAGCCTCCTATATCTTCGTATGATACTCTTTTCACATTAGCAGCTCTAACATCATCCCATGGTTTGTCACTTATCTGAACATTCGTTTCTGCTGTCATAATTACTGCATCAGCAGCTGGTGCAAAAGAAGCTACAGCCAGAAAAATCTTCTTGGACATGCCTAATCCAATTGGTATAATATCTCCTGTAGTCAGTACTCTGTCTTCAAGTGTTTGTTGTAACCATGAGTCAAAACCTTGGATCTGGATTTTCTCAGTCGGGGCAAAAACTATTTTTCTTGCTTTTGATGCAGTTGCTTTTTCAATAGCAACTCTATCGTCAATCCCAACCTCTGCATTCATTCTTATCATTCTATCTAATCTAATAATGTTCTTCCCAAAATCTTCAGGGCTACCGCGCCATGCACGTGCATATGTTTTCTTATTACCTTCAATACTGACTATATCTCCAGTCCCAATCTCAAGATTATCTGCTACATCTTGAGATATTCTCACAATGCCACGTCCAACATCTCTTTGTAAAGCCTCTTTGACTCTTAGAGTTTCTCTTTTATCGTCTTCTGTTGCTGACATTTTCTTCACCTTACATTAAAAAAATTAGTTAATGGGAATCTCGGTCCCATCACCATTTTTACTTTCAAGAAGTTTTAATTTAACTTCTAGGATGCCATTTTTCATTGAAGCTGAAATCTGTTCATTCTCATCAATAACATGTGGAATAGGAATCTTAGTTTCAACTTGTTTCTTCTTATTATCAGCTATTAAGTGTAGTTTCTGTTTTACTAGTTTTAGTTTTACATCTTCTTTGCTAAACCCTGGAAGTTCTACTATAAGATAAAGCTCATTGTTTTCTTTATCTACTTGTAGGTCATAAGCAACTTCATAATCCTGTTTCTCAGGTTGTTGTTCAGTTATTTTTTCTTCTCCACTAATAAGGCTTGGAGTCCTGATCTCTCCCATTAATCTACTAAAACTTGGGAATATGTCTGTGAATCTCTTTAAAGATTGATTGAAAATGTCATCATTCCAGTTAAAAGATTTCTCTAAATTACTTATTCGATCTATAAATCCCTTACCATACTTATCTGGAATTTCTCCAATTTCTTTATATTCTTCTTTTCCATCCTTATCTCGATTGTAGTCATATCCGTATTCTTTTTCTACTCCATTAATATTTGAATAGAATCTTACACTTCTGAATTCCTCGCTGAAGTCTTTAGAGAATTCATCTTTGTCTTTTTTGTCCTTTTTGTTCATTTTAATTTCACTCTCCTAGTTTTACACTTTGTGTATTGGACTTTTTGTTCAATACCAATTGTCTCACACTGATATATAAACGTTTTGGTATACTATTTTTCTACTTCAGAAAAAGTAAATAGCTAAAAACTATATCTCTAATTAGGAAAGAAGGGTTGACTGAATAACAGATAATAAGTAAAATTTCCAAAAATATGCATTTTAGTTGAGGTATTAAAATGGACAAGAAACGTTGTTGGGGAAATAAAGATGAGTTAGCTAAGATTTATCATGATACAGAATGGGGTGTTCCTGAATATGATGATCAAGTATTATTCGAATTTTTAATTTTAGAAGGAGCTCAAGCAGGATTAAATTGGATGACTATTTTAAAAAGAAGAGAAAGATATAAGCTTGCATTTGATAACTTTGATTATAAAAAAATTTCAAGATATGATCAAAAGAAAATTGACAGTTTGTTACAAGATACAGGTATAATTAGAAACAAACTAAAAATTCATTCAGCTATATTAAATGCTCAAGTATTTGTAGATATTCAGAAAGAATTTGGTTCTTTTGCTAATTATATTTGGGCTTTTGTAGACAATAAACCTATTATGAATAATTTCAAAGACTGGAAAGAGATTCCTGCAAAAACAGACATCTCTGATAAAATTTCTAAGGATTTGAAGAAAAGAGGAATGAAATTTGTAGGAAGCACAATTATTTATGCCTACATGCAAGCTATAGGTATGGTGAACGATCACCTAGTATCTTGTTTTCGACATAAAGCGATTATTAATGAAACTAGTTAATTGGTAGTAGTGTTGATAATGTCCAAGCAAACAATAATGCACTAAACAAGGCACCAGTTTCTATAGTCTTTGTTTTCTCATAGAACCATAATGTAGCTACGGAGTATATTAGGAATAATGGTAATAATATAAATATAAATTGCATACTAAAACCAAGAAAACCAGTAAACAGTTGAAATCCTGAAATTAATAATGGTAAATATTGAATCAACAAAACTAGAATCAAAGGCAATAATTTTAGACCTGTCACTTTTGTTGCTGACCATATTTTTGCTCTTTTATTATTTTCTTTTAACTTCTTTTCATATATTCCAGTTGAGATAAATCCATCCATGATGAAATAAATGAACATAAATGGAATAAGCACCAGAAACATTAAAGCTCTTATCCCTGTGAATTCATTAAATAAAGGAACCATCAGCTTCATACTAATACCTGGTACTTGTTCAATTATAAGAACAAGTATAAGCATTATTAAAAAGCAGTTTAAGGCTAGTAATAAATCTCTCCAATTTGATAATTTCTTTCCTAACTGCAAGAACATCTGTTTTGTTCCAATTCCCTTATGTTTAATTTTAATAGATATAACTATAATCAATGATCCAACTACAGTAAGTAATAACATCCAAAAAATTGCAGTTAAACCTAAGGAGAGAGGAATAATAACTGCTCTCATACCAAATAGAAGAATGGCAGGGATGAAAAGAATCAAATGAGAAAAACTCCATGTTGCCCCAATACTCCAAAAACCAAAAAGTTGATTGAATGCTATTGATTCTTTTATCGTTTCTTCCTTCTTTGAATGAACTCTAAAGAAACTGATTTCAAAACCTACATTAGAAAAAGGTAGAAACTGGAACGCGAAAATAAAGAATCCAAAGAATAAGAATAAATCTCGATAAGGATAAAGAATTGCTTTATGTTCATCAATTATTCCAAAAGAATCAGATAACCATAAAACTGATTCAGCAATATAATCTCCACTGATAGGTTCAAAAAGGTGCGTGGTTTTTGGAGTAATTAACTTTCTAGCTGTACCATTAGTAAAAGTTCCATATAACTTACCAATCTCTATTTCCTCTGTTGTACCAAAAACTGGTTGAAGTATCTCATTTACCTCTTGCAAATCGAACAATTCGTCATACAAACCAATGACTACTAGAAGATTGCTGGGGGAAGTTTGATTAAGATTTCCGTATTCCAAAGTGCTGTTTGATCCGATACCACCTAAGAATATGTGGGCTCGAATTCCTCCCACAATCTGTGAAGTAGCCCTTATAGCACCAACACCCATACTGTGTCCGACTAATCCAATATTACTTGAATTAACATAATCAAGAGATCTTAAATAATCAACAGCAGTTGAACCTCCAAGTGAAGGATCATCTTCTGGTGTAGCCTCTCCAATTGTACTACCATGTTGTAGTGCATCAATCGATAAAGCTACTATTCCATTTCTAGCTAGTTCTAAAGCAAGAGGTGTCATAGTTTCTTTTGCATTCATCACACCATGAATTAATACTACAGCCGGCAGATTCTCTAGATTCTCAGCATTTTTTGGTTCATATAGATACCCTGATACTGAAATCTTGTCTCCTCTAATTCTTACAGATTCTACTTTGATTTTCCCAAAATCTGTATTAAATAATTGTGCAACTAGAATAAATGAACTCAGTAAAAATAGAGAAATTACAAGTAAAAGCAAGGATCTATATATTTTTTTCATGGATATATAAAGAAAAAAAAGATAGATAAAAACTTATGCAAGAAAAAAATTAATTTATTCATCTTAATTGTCCAAAGGTTTTTTGAGTTCATCATAAACGGTTTTTAGCCTATCATAGAAACCTTTTGTGTGATAGGTGTGATTAATTTTCAACTTATATTTATCATAATGGTGACTCCATTCATGTATTAGTGTTCTTAGAAATGTTTTGGGTGCCACATATTTTTGAGTCTTAGCCGTTCTACTATAAACAGAAATTGAATGCCTTTTCTCTTCCCCACCACGAGTTTTATACACCCCATAATATTGACCACCTCTCCTTGTAATCCTTCGTTTACCACCTGTATATACGCGTAAGTGTGGTAAATTATAGATTCTGTTAAGTTCAGCTAAAGTTTCGTTTGCATATTCATTGATAGCTTCTTCATCTCCACTAGTCAGAGCTTCTGCTAGTAATTTTACTGCAATATGTAGAACCTTTGCATTTTGATTCGGAATGAATACTATTGTACTATTTTGTGATTTATTATAATCCTCAGATTGTAAACTAGACCATTCTCTATGTGATGATTTTGAACTGGGAGGTTTCATTTTTGGTGTTAAAAGTGAATAAGGTACCCTGAATGTGTGTTTGTTTGTAATTACAGTAACAGTTTTCTTGTTTTGTCTTTTAATTGTACCCTGAAGAATCTCCCCTTTATACGGAAAACTAACTTGCTTTATATCATTCATGGCAATCTAACTCTTACTGCGTTGAGTTCAACTTTAATCTCTGTAATTCTTAAATAATATTTACATATCAACTTCTTAAAATTGACTGAACAAAGTTTTCAATCTCTTGGATATCAATCCCAGTTGTTGTTTTAACTAATGAGAGAACATAATTCAAGTGTGCAATTTGTTGTTTTACTTGATCTTTTGCTTCTTCTCTCATTCCTGAAGTATCAGCCCCATATTTAAAGAGAAGTAAAATGTCTCTTAATCTTCTTACAGCTGATAAAACCTCAAAAAACTTGATCTTTTGTACTTTGATACTTTTAATTGATTCATAAGTTTCTAGTATCATATCTCTAATTTTTCTTGTTGTATAAGCCCCTGTTAAGAGAAGTGTCCAACCAAGATCTTCTCTATAATCGCCTATTGAACATGCTGACCAGTCTATCACAAAAGCTTCGCCTTTGTCAGAAATCATGATGTTATGTGGGTGAAAATCTCCATGGTTGATTGCTAGGTCTATCTTGATTTCTTTACAATTGCTCTTTAACCAATGAATTATAGGTTTTAATTCAGAAAGTTGCTCTCTATTTACCCTTGTTTCCAATCTAGAAATCTTATTCAGCAAATTTTTTTCTTTCAATATGTCTTTGTAATCACTCTCTCCTTGAAGAATCCTCCAATCTAAATTATGAAGTTGAACAAAAAGGTTACACATGGGATGGATAAATTCCCTTTGCAGTTTCTCGTAATTTCCTTCTTGTAAGGTTTGAAAAAATTCTTCCCCCATATCAGAACCAATGATTCTATCCATAATTATAAAAGAATGACCAAAAAAACTTGTATCTAATTCAAGAAAATGAGTTTTAGGTACTGGATAGCCTGCTTTGTATAATGCTTTTAGTGCAGTAAATTCCTTTTTTATATTATCTTTAGCACTTAAACCAGGATATATTCTTAGTACAAATTCTTCTCCTCTCATTTCACAATTTTCTTGATAACTATAAGTGAAGGAAAATAGTTCTGTTTCCCAGCCTTTTGTTAATGATTGTACGTTTAGAATTTGTGTTCTCTTTCTATGGGGAAATTTCTGTTGAAAATAAACCAATAGTTTTTCTTCAATTAGTAAAATAGATAAAGGCATATGAGAACACCAATTTGATATTTCTTTATATACTAAAATACTAGAAAAGAGTTGTGGTTAACATGGATTTAATTGTATCAAAAACAGGAAATAATTGGACTGCAATTTTGATGAAAGAAGGAAAATTATACTATTCTCATTCTTCTTTCAAAAGTAAAGATGAAGCAGTAAAGATTCTTACACGAATAGCAAATGCTCATGTTACTGTAAAAGAAGAGCGACACCCTTACATCGACGTAATCCAAGGTATTGAAACTGGTACATCATTTGATATTTCTAAGGTTGAATTTGATTTTACAGGGTTCACTGAAAAGGAAATTCAAGTTCTCAAAACCCTAGCTAAGGTTCCTGCCGGTGAAACTATCTCCTATGGAAAATTAGCTGAGAAAGCAGGATTTCCTGGAGCTGCTCAATTTGTAGGAAATGTAATGATGAAGAATAGATTTGGTCCTGTCATACCGTGTCATCGAGTTATTCTTGCCAGTGGGAAACTCGGAAAGTTTGCTGGTAAAGCTAACAATCCTCGAAAGAAACAGTTACTTGATCAAGAGATGAAAGCTAAAGGTTTGGAAAGATACTTCAGTTTCTAAGCTTACCCCATAGTATGTACGAATAATGGCTTTATTCTTATTAAAATACGAATCTCTCCTTCAGGTAAAGGATATTTATCTTTTTCCATATACTTAGATGCAAGTGAATTAATGTGATTTAAAGCTCCTTTTGTTGTAACTTCTGTAACTTTTCCTTGAATTCCTATGTATCTATATGGATTAGTATGATCCTGAATACTTAATGCTACTTTAGATCCAATTTTCAAATTTCTTGCTTTTTTTCTACCTTTTGCTGTGTTAACTAGGATTTCATTTTTCTCTTTATCAAAGTCGACCCACACTGGAGTAACTTGTGGTGATCCATCAGGATTAATAGTTGCTATATGCGCAAAATTCTTATCAATAAGAAGATCCTCATAGTTTTTTGGAATATTCATTTTAATCATATAAACAATAGGTGTTAATTCTTATAAATCTCAGTTTGGCACAAAAATTGTTTCTTATTCATATTCCACAAGATTGGGATTTGGTTTTTCTTCAGCAAATTTGTATCCTTTTGTCCATACAGTTATGAAAATTGTTGTTAAAAGAAGGAATATTCCTGCACCAGTTATCGTAGTCACAATTCCTATAGAATCAGCGGTTAGTCCTGAAATTGAAAGACAAGCAACACTTAGAACTTGAATATAAGCATTTGTGGCGCTATATGCTCTACCTCTTACTTCATTTGGGACATTTTCTGCAAACAGAGCGTTGATACTTAGATTCATCATGCCATTGAAGAATCCCATAGTAAAACCTAGAAACAACAACACTATTATGCCCGGTTTGAAGAGAAACACGAAATAATAGCAAGAAATTGCGATTGCTCCTGTTAAAAGAGCTCTAGATCTTCCTATGAACTTCTCAAACCTACCAAAAGTTAAATTTCCTCCTACAGCTCCTAACGCACTTGCTGCTCCAACATATGCATATTGAGAATCAGCTAGACTTCTAAGAGTATCCATAAAGGAAGGTTGGTAAGTAGGTATTATCGCACCATAGTAATTAACAGCAATATGCTCAGGATTCATAAGTCTGTACACCGTGGTTGTTGTATTGAAATATTGAATTGCAACTGCATTATGTTTAATTTCGTAAAGATATGGTAATAGAAGTGGTCCTGCAAAAGCTGTACCTACTATGATGAAAGTAAACAAAAAGAGTAACATTCTAACAGTTGGATGTCTTAATAAAAAACTAAATCCATTTTTCAAATCTTTGAAAACTAATTTTACACCTAATTTCTCTTTCTTATCTCTTGATGCTGAAGGTATTTTTGTTATAAATATTATTGTGGCTGAAGCAAAATAGCAGCCACTAGTGATCCAGAAGGTTTGTTCTCCTAAAGCTAGATATATGGGAGAAGCCATAAGGGGACCAATTACAGCCAAGGTTTGGAAAATCAATTGACTAAGTGAGATTGCTTTTACATATAACCGAAATCCAGTAATTTCTGGTATTGCTGCTGATCTCGGTGCTACAAAAGTAGCAGCAGCTGCTCCTAAGATAAAAGCTATTACTGCTACTCCATAGATTATGATTGTAGTATCGAAAATATAAGGTAAAAGTGGTAGCATTAAGATAGAAATTCCTCTTATAATATCAGCACCTACCATTATTGCTTTTCTACTTACTCTATCTGCAAAAACACCAGCAATTGGTCCTATTATTACCCAAGGTACTGTTTGAGCAGCTAAAATTAATGTCATAGCTGTAGCAGAACCTGTTAGATAATAGACGTAAAATTGTATAGATATACGAAAAATAGCGTCGCCAAAATTACTGAAAAATTGTCCTGTTAGTAACTTCATAAAATCTTTATTTTTGAAAACATCAGAATATGTTGCTTCTTTCTGAGGTTCTTTTAGAGTGGAGTCATCAAGAATTGTACTTTCGGGTATTAAAATAGAACTTTCTTCGTCATTCATGACTTCCACTGTTTTAAAAAGATGTTAAACGAGGAAGTTAAATCATTTATAAAAGTAATGTAATGAATTTAAGATGGATTTTTCAATGAATAGCTAAAAAGGGATGTATCTCCTTCTTCCCGTTCTTCTCTCTTAAAATTGGTCTTAAAGCGATAAACTTTTCGCTTAATTTTCATCTCATCCTCATCGGTAATACTTTCCAAATATTTCCAAAATAGCTCTTGCTCTTCTTTTTTCTTGAAATATGAAGATATCAACGATCCTGCAATTACAGCTGCGGATTTTCTCACCTCTAGTTTTGGTACTGCTTTACTATGTACAAGTTTATATCCTACTATTTCCATATCTGATAATTTTTTTGAATACTGTGGATAAATGGATATCATGTGGTTCATCATTTGACAATACTGATCTTTTAGTTTCAATGTATAACTCATTTTTCTAATTTTGGAGATGTATCCTCTTTGAATTAACTCCATCTGCTTTTTTTTCATTGTGTTATAACAGAAGGATTTACCAGTGCTAAGTCCGTCCATATTTACCCTTAATGTTTCAAAAAGGTCAGGTATAAGTTTCTCATGTACTGATGCTAGTAAGTTATCTAAAATTGCTAGAAAATTGATGACTATCTGATTTCGTGTAAAATGCTTGCTTGCGTTTAGTTTTTTAACAATTAGAAGTAATTGTAAATTCTCAAACTGCACGACAGCTTGTACAAGAAATTCTCTTTGCACATGTTCTTGAAGCACATCAACCAGTTCATCAATACAATCTTGTACTTTTTCTTCTTGTCTGTCAAGTGATTGAAGAAATTTCTCTTTTGCACCTACTTCTATATCAATTAAAGAAGATATCAACTCTTTCTTTAGCTTATTATTCTCTCCTTTAATGACTTCAGTCATAATGCCTTCAGAATAATAATACTTACTTTCACTTATATACACGAGAAAAATAAAAAAAGTATAGAGTAAAAAATCCTAAATTAGGTTTTTAATTCTTTTACTCTTTCATTAAAAGCTCTGATTAATTCATCAATTGGTTCAACAGATTTCTGAATCTCTTTCCAATAATTGTCGTCATACCATTGAGCATCCAGTTCTTTAACCTGTCTTCCTTGTTGCTCAATCCAAGTGTAGTATTTTAAGTGATGAATCCTTTTCTTTTGCAAATAATTGAGTTCAATCATACTGTCAGTTTTCTGACCTCTTAGATTAGCATGAAAACTTTTAATGGCATCATCAAGAGTAAATGGACCAAGTTCTTCTCTCATTTCAGCTATTCTTGATTGATAAAGTTCCATAGAATCTGTGAATACAGTAAGAATAATATCATCTTTTGTTAATTCAAAGTATTTAGCATATTTTATTGCCATAAGCATGTTTGCAATACTTGATATTCCTAGAAGATTTAGTTGATTAATCATTTCTTCAGGAACATTTTGATCTCTTAAATACTTATGTCCCGCTGGTTCATTAAACAGTCTCATAATTTGCTGGGTATCTTTGTCATCTATTGCAATAACCATATCAGTATTCTTTACATTATGAATCCATGGAATATGTTTATCACCTATACCTTCTATGGTGTGTGCACCGTATCCATTCAGTAACATTGTTGGGCATTGTAAAGCCTCTCCTGCTGCTATTTTCATTTTTGGATAGTTTAGTTTTAGAAAATCACCACAAGCAATAGTTCCTGCAGATCCTGTTGTTAAAACGACACCATGTGGAGTTTTATTTCCTAATTCTTTCTCTAGAACTTCTTTCATGGCATTTCCTGTTATTTCAAAATGCCAAAGATAGTTACCAAATTCATCAAATTGATTGAACACAATGATATTATCACGAGTTCTCCTTAGCTCCCATACTTTATCAAAAATTTCCTTGACATTACTTTCACTTCCAGGTGTTTTAATAATCTCGCCTGCTACTGTTTGTAACCATTCAAAACGTTCTTTTGACATCTCCTCTGGTAAAATAGCGATTGATTCACATGCAAGAAGAGTTGCATCATAAGCTCCACCACGACAATAATTTCCAGTACTTGGCCAAACTGCTTTATCTTTCACAGGATTGAATTGACCTGTTATTAATCTAGGAACTAAACAACCAAAAGTCGCACCAACTTTGTGAGCTCCTGTTGGGAAGAATTTTCCTACTAAGGCGATTATTCTAGCTTCAATACCAGATAATTCTGGTGGTAGTTCAATAAAATTAACCTTTCCAAAACCTCCACCTTTTGGTACTGGCTCATTTTTCCAAGTTATTCTAAAAAGATTTCTTGGGTGTACATCCCAAAGACCAATCTCTTTTAATTCTCCCTTGATCGCCTCTGGGATTAAATCAGGATTTTTCTGTTGTGCAAAAGTTGGTATTATAATGTCTCTTTCTTTTGCTCTTTTGACTGAGTCTTTTAGATGCTCAGTGTCCATTGTAAGATCTATCATGAATCCTAATGGTTCTGATAAGTTTTTTAATCTTTGGAACTTTAAGAAAAAAGAAAATAGGATTACTTACTCTATTCCTATTTTTGAAGTTACTTTAACTAAAATAAAGATTACAACAGAAACTAAGATGAAAGTAATTAAAGCTGCTATGAAATGACCTAAGAGAAATGGTCCCACTGCCCAGGTCGATATAACATCAATTCCTGGAATATAGGAGAGAATTGGCATAATCAAATCATCTACAAGTGCTTGTACTAAAGCTCCTAAGTATAAAGCCATGATGAATGCTACAGCAAGACCCATGACTTTGTATTTTATAATAAATTCCAAGAACTCATCTTTAACTTTTGCAGTTCTAGCTTTTAATCCTTTAGCTTTTTCTTCTACAATTTCTGGCTCCTCTTTAGGTTCTAATAGTTGTCTTATTTTTACTAATTCATCTAGAAGTTTTTCTTCAACAGCCATTTGAATCAACAATTAATAAAAATAAGAGAATAAATATTTTTTTAATGGTTGAAATATTTGAACATCAAAATAACCACGGTACCAGGTCCTGTGTGAGTGAATATTGCTGCACCAAGCTCGAAGACATCAATTATTTTAATTTCTGGATATTTCTCTTTGAGATGGTTTTTAGCTAAATTAACTCCTTCTTCAGCTTTGCCAGCAGTGATATAAACTGCAAGATTATCCTTTACTTTAATGTCTTCATATGCATGATCTATTATTTGTTTGACTGCAGTTTCATAAGATCTTGCAGCAGAAAAGGCTTCTAGTTTGCCTTCATATGTTCCTTCTAAGCATGGAGTAAGATGTAATAAAGTTCCTACAGCATATCTAAATCTACTTACTCTTCCTCCTTTCATAAGATATTTTAAGGTTTCAACAGTTAGAGTTGATTTAAGTTCATTTAACTTAAAATAATTTAATTCTTCAATTACTTCATCCATGCTTTTACCTTCTCTAAAGAGAATACTTGCTTTTATAGCTTGGAGTCCTATAGCCATGGATGCTTGATAAGAATCAAAAATTTCTATTCTAGTTTTTCCACCTTTCTGTAAATATAGCTTCTTTGCTAAATGAGCTGTATTATAAGTTCCAGTGATACTAGCTGCCATAGTGATATAGAGTATGTTCTCAATTCCTTCTTTATCCACTTTGTTAATAATTTTTAACATATCGTTAGGATTTGGTTGAGATGTACTTGGATGTATTTTCGCTGTGATAACTCTTTCGTAATATTCCTCATTTGTTATGTCTATCTTTTCTTTGAGAACTTCATTTGTATCTGGGAGTATTACTGAAAACGGCATGATATTAATATCATATCTTTTTATTAAATCATCACTCAGGTCTGCACCTGAATCTGTAATTACTGCAAAATTCACCATTTTTCTCACTGTTTTATTTGAAATTTTGTGTTTATAAGTATTTTTTAAAAACAAAATAGAAAAGGAATTATTAGGATTTCGTAATTGTTGATTCTAAAAACAATCTATAACTCAAATACTTAAAACAATATACTTTTTAATCTGTTAAGATACTGATTTGACTCTTTTCCTAATCATTTATTTATCAGCTAATCTACTATTTGCTATGGTAAGTTTAAGAGCTAAATTTTTCATGGGAATAATGAAACGAATGTCAATGAAAAATGAGGGAAAAATGGTGGTTGAAAAAAAGCGTGCAAAACTTGCAGAAGATGTCTTCTTGTTTCATGTGCCAATAAGAACAAAAGTAGAAAAACTTGAAGTAAATGGTATTTCAGCTGAATGGATAAGTCGTAAGAATCAACCAAATGATCGTGCTATAATTTATTTGCATGGTGGATACTACGTTTCAGGTTCACCACGAACCCATAGAAGTATAGCAGCTAGAATCGGAAAGGTTTCTAACTCTCCGGTCTTGCTTCTTGATTATCATCTCGCTCCAGAGAGCAAATTTCCTGCAGCTTTAGAAGATTCAGTCTCCGCATATTCTTGGATTTTAAAGTATAAAGGAATATTACCAGATAAAGTGGTTATTGTAGGTGATTCTGCTGGAGGTGGATTAACCCTTGCTACCTTAATAAAAATACGCTCTGACAATGAAATTTTACCTGCAGGAGGAGTTTGTCTCTCGCCATGGACTGACTTAGCAGTTACAGGTAAATCAGTTAAAACAAATGCAAAAATCGATCTTTTAATTACAGAAAATGAAGCACATCAAGCAGCTGAATATTATTTAGGGGATCTAGATAGGACAAATCCATTAGCATCACCTCTTTATGCTAAACTTGATGGATTACCTCCCCTTCTTATTCAAGTAGGGACTGCTGAAGTATTATTAGATGACTCAACTCGATTTGCTAAAAAAGCACAAGAGAGTGGTGTTCAAGTCGAACTGGATTTATGGGAGGGCATGTTTCACGTATTTCAGATGTTTGGTTATCTTATGCCTGAGAGTAAGAAAGCTCTAGTAAAAATAGGTAATTTCATAAGAAAGGTGATGAAAGAATAAGTCTCAAAGTAATTCCAAACATCTTTTAATATGGTCTTTTCTTTCATACTTATGGAAAAAAATTCAATTTCTGGAATAGATCTTTCAGAACGTTTCTTTTACGAAGTTGTAAAAAGTGTAGTTGATACTGAATTCCCTGATTTGAGATATGCTGCTGCTTTACTAGGTCCAGGTTCAGAAGTTCTAGGTTTGGATGATGATATATCTAAAGATCATGATTGGGGTCTGAGGTTGTTTCTATTTATCGAAGAATCAGAGTACGATTATTTGAGTCTAACCTTAAATCAATTATTTAGAGATAGATTACCTTACACTTTTCTAGCTCATTCTACTAATTGGGCACTTAACGAAGATAAAACTATGAGACCAGAATATACTGAAGAAGGCGAGGTTAATCATCGTATCCAGATCCACTCCGTACAATCCTATCTTAAGAACTATTTAGGAATTGAAAACTTGGATCTTTCTGAAAAGGAGTGGCTACTGCTTCCTGAACAAAGATTACTTGAGTTTGTATCTGGAAAGATCTTCTATAATAATAATTTAGGTGAATTAACAGTTGCTAGGTCTAAATTATTCTATTTTCCAGATAATGTGTGGAAATTCAAAATTTTATCTCAATGGTGTCGTATCTCTGAAGAAATAACCTTCGTTGGACGAACACGTATGCTAGGAGATGAATTAGGGAGTAGAATAGAGGCTTCACGTTTAGTTCGAATGTTAGTTGAGTTGGCATTCATCCTGAAGCGAAAATACGTACCTTATGCAAAATGGATGACAACTTTATTTATGTTATTACCCATTGCTAAAACACTTCATCCACTTTTAATGGAGATTCTAAATGAAGTTGATAGTAGCAGAAGAGAAGAATTGTTGTGTGAATCATATCTACTGATGTTAGAAGAACAGAATAAATTGCATATCACACCAGAAATACAAGGAAAAACCCAACAATTTCATACTAGACCTCAATTAATTGTTAATATTGATGAAATTATTAAAGAACTAGAAAAAGTAGTAGAGCAACCATTGAAGGATCTAAAACACATAGGATCAATTGATCAATTCATAGATAGTACAACAATACAAAGTGACTCAATATTTGCAAAAAATGCTAAGGGATTTTTTGAATAATTACTTCAAAATCCCTATACGAACATTTTCAAATCTAGTAGGAGCGATTCCGTGACCAACATAAGCAGCTTGACCAGGTTCTCCTTTACCGCAATTAGGAGTTCCGAATATTTTCCAATATTTTCTTTTACATATGCCATCAACACTTCCCCAGAATTCTGGCGTAATTCCTTCGTAAGTTGGATTCTTAATCATATCAGTCATTTCCCCGTTTTTAATTTTCCAACCAACTTCGGTTCCAAATTGAAAATTCATTCGAATATCATCAATACTCCAACTTCTATTTGTATCTAAGAAATAACCATCTTTTGTATCAGCTATAAGCTCATCAAATTCCCAATCACCAGGTTCCAGATTTACATTTGTCATTCTGATAATAGGTATTCGATCATACCCCATCGATCTTGCAGCTCCAGAGCTTCTTTTCAAACCTATGGTTTTCGCAGTCTCTCGTGATGATAAATAACCGGTGAAAACACCTTTATCAACAAGTATGTTTCTTTGAGCTTTAACTCCTTCATGGTCATAAAAGAATGTCCCTAATCCTCCTGGAACTGTAGCATCTGCTACCATTGTAACTTGTTCATTTCCATATTTGAAACCAGTATCTAACAGATTTGGGGTTAGAAAACTTGTTCCAGCATAAGCTGCTTCATATCCCATTGCTCTATCCAATTCGGTAGGATGACCACAACTTTCATGTACTTGGAGAGCTAATTGGGAGTGACCCAAAATAATAGTAGATTTATCACTTGGCATTTTTTTTGCTTCTAGTAACTCAATTGCTTCTTTAGCAGCTTTTTCTGACACATCAATCAGATTAAGTCCTTCAAAATATTCATACCCTTCAGTATGAAAATCCCCTCTAAAGCTTGCAGGAAGACTTCTTGTTTGCGCTTCTCCTCCTTCTATAGCTGTTGAAGCTACACCACCACCACACCAGACTATTGTTTGATCTATTCTTGTTCCTTCTGTTGTATGTAGAATCATGTGATCTTTGCGACTTACGTAATGGCTTGTTGAGACTTTAATTTTATCAGAAAATGCCTTAGCTCTTTTCGAGCTTTCTTCAAGAACCTCAATTTTGTCATGTAATTCTACCGCAAATGGATCTTTTTTCAATCGAGTTGAAACTTTATCATCATATGTGGGTTCGTTTGCTAATTCAATATCAAATTTTTTAACCAAAGATGATGCTTTAGCAATCTTAACTGCATTTTTCGCTAAGTCGGTTATAGAATCTCTTGTTAGTTCATTTGTACTTGCAAATCCCCAGCTTTTGTTAACTAAACATCTTATCCCAATCCCCCTTTTATCGATTCTATTTAGACTCTCAAGTGTATTATTTTTAAAAGATATTTCTTCCATAAATGTTTGCATGAACTTTACGTCTGCATATTGTACTCCCTCTTTTTCTGTACACTTTATTCCATAAGAAACTAGGTCTTCAAGATTCTCTACTTTATCTTGCATATGTGATTTTTCTTCCTCTTGTTAAAAATATTTTCTACAAAAAATATGGATTGGTTTAAAAATTTAATATATCACTGATTTCTTCTAATTCAGATATACCTGCAGCTGAAAAAAGACCACGTATCTTTATTGTCTCTCCAATTTGAAGATTTTTATCATCTGAAATTAATTCTAATCCAATTTTTGCTGTTTTCAATTCCTCTCTAAAATATCTTCCTTTTAATAAAGCGTGTATTGGCTCTAATAGAACTCGAAGGACTTCTAAAGTGTTTAAAATCTCATCCATAACTATTGTTGGTTTGAAATATAAAACATTCAAAACTATTTCTTTTTCAATACTACCAACTATTTTAGTCAAATTAATTATTTCTCTTTCTATCTTGGAAATATCATTTCGTGATTGAGAAACATCTTTTGTGAAATATTCTCTTATTTCTTCAAGAATCTCGCAAAACATATTTTCTTCAATAACATATATTAGCTGCTTAGAGTTAGAATTTAGATTTATTTCATGTACCAAACTACTTAGAAGATGATAGATTTTCAGAATTTTATTGAATAATTTTGTATTTTCTTTATGATTTTCTGCTAATTTGCTAGTAATATCATTTATTTTTTCAAGGTGGGTAGAAATTTGTTCAAATTCATACGAAGTGATGACATCATCTTCTAGCATCGAATCAATTTGCCATCCGTAATTAGTACATTCCAACACTTTATCTTCTAAATTTTTAAGTTTAGTCGATTCATCTAAAAAAAGTGAAAAGTTCTCCTCTCTAAAGTTTTTAGCAATTTCCTTCATTTTTTTAAGTTTATCAAATCTTTCTTTCAAAGGATTATTCTCAGAATATTCTTTATTCATTGAATCCCCTATTTTATACCAAATAAAGATAGTATACCGCCTGATTAAAACCTTTGTATTCAAAAAAAATAAAAGAAAGAAGTTCCTAAGAGAAGGTCTCAATTAGTGCATGATACACAATATTGGCATAATCGATGACTTCCTGTTTCTCAGTATATTCATCTGTTACATGTAATTGATTAAGCTTTCCAGGCCCCATTATAAGAAAGGGGACATTATATTTAGGTATAAGCATCGCACCATCAGTTCCATAATTTAATCCTATTACTCTGTCTTTACCCAGATCTGTTGCTTTTTGTTTCAAAAATTTAACAATTTCGTTTTCTTGGTTTAGCTCTATTGTAGGTATCTCGTGAATTATTTCAATTTCAGCTCTTGATGGTCCTTGCCTATTAAAATCATCAATAAGCGCTTCTATCTTATTTTTCACTTCATTTCGTAATTTGTCCGAAACCAATCTGTAATCACATCTAAACTCACAATATTCAGGAACAACATTAATTAAGGTTCCACCTGTAATCTTTCCTATATTAAGTGTTGATTTACCCATAATTTTGTGGGTAAATTCTGGTATAACTTCTCTCATTTTTGGTATTAAAGTGACTGCACCTTCAATAGCACTAACTCCTAAGTGTGGTGTTGAACCATGTGCAGAGGTTCCAAAAACTTTGATTTTGATCCATAAAGTTCCTTTTTCAGCTACTCCAGCTTGTAATTCTGTAGGTTCTCCGACAAGAACAAATTCACAACCTTCCATAATTCCATCTTCTTTTGCTGCTTTTGCACCGTCCATTCCAATTTCCTCATCGGAAGTTCCAAGGAAAATTATCCTTTTCTTCAATTTGATATTGTTCTTCTTCAACGCTATCAAGACAGCTATAAGTGCTGCATCAGCTCCTTTCATATCTGTAGCCCCTCTTCCATAGATTTTTCCTTCATATTCTTTTGCAGCAAATGGTGGATATTGCCATTTTGTTTGATCTCCTGAGGGAACTGTGTCTAAATGACCTGTTAGTATTACTGTTCCGTCTCCTTCCCCATAATATGCAATTATATTAGCTCTATCTTCAGCATACTTTTGAATTTTTATTTCAATTCCATTTGTTTGAAAAATATTTTTTATGTATTCTATAGCTTCAAGTGTATTTCCAGGAGGATTTTCTGTTTTGATTTGTATCAGTTTTTTTAGAATGGGAATAACATCTTTTTCAGTAATCATCTTATCTCTACAGTACTTTGACTTTGATTTATTTTTAACTTTTCACATCCATTCTAAAACTACTTTTTCAACAAAGTTTTTTAGAATATTAAACATGAACTAAATATAAGGAGCTGATAAAACAGTGGAAGAAAAACAAGAAATACGTAATTATCTATCTGATCCAACTCGGAGAATGGTTTTATCCCAAATAATTTCCTTTTCAAAAGCTGTTTCAGCTTCTGAGTTGTTGGATAAATTACCTATAAAGAATAGGAGTACAGTCTATAACATACTAGATCGTTTGACAGAACTTAAGCTTATAAAGAGGCAAGAAATTAAATTCGGTGGATCAGATAGAGTATTCTATTCTCCAAACCATGATTTGATCTCAAGTGATTATTTTAGAAGTTTATTGCAAGAGTTTGGGGATTTGGAGAAACCTCCTATTTTGAACTTAGATTTTACATATACTTGGAATGATTTTCCAGAGTGTTTAATTGTAGGTGACACTTTAAGGTTAACAATAGTTTTTGGTTCTTGGATGACTGAAGCCGCAAGTACGATAGATGCTCTTTATGTTCCAGAGATTTCCCAGATGTTAACCTATTGGGCAAACAAAAACAAAAAAATTCCTATAGACAACATATTCATTGATTCATTATTAGATTACCAAGCAAATCATTCAAAAAATGAAAATATGTTAGTTGTTGGTTCTGGTGCAGTAAATAGAATTACTTCTGAAATTATGAGTTTATATGATGAAAATCTTCCTATTAAATTTCTCACTCCTTCAAGTAAGAATATTCACAGTTCTCTAACTGATATAACTTATAGTGAAGAATCTCCTGTAGGATTATTAACTGGTATCATTGCTCTTCTTCCTAATCCTTGGGATAAATCTAAAGTAGTTATTTTATGTGCTGGTTCTAAGAATGTTGGAACCCAGGCATCTCTGAAAGCAATACTTGATAATATAAAATCCTGCATTCAAATGAAAGAGAGAATAATCTCTAATCATAGTAAATTTACTGAAATACCTATAAGAATTGTTCAAGCAGAAGGAGAAGAACTCCTAACAAAAATGATACAACAAAAAAGTCCAAAGATTCGCTCTTACAGTTTTATAGAATAATCTTATTTGGGAATTATAGACGCGTTTTTGTCAAAATTTAATAGTTTGAAATTTTTTGGTCTAAAGGCTAAATAAGAATAGATTCCAATAGCTATAAACACAGCTGCAACAAAATATGAAACAATCGTAGCATAAGAATCACGTTGTGTAGAGGGTCCTAGATATATAAAAAAGTTTGATATAGGTTTGTAAACAAAGAAAATTAAAATTGTAAGACTGACCGCAAATATAGAAGAAATAGAAATTGTAATTGCTTTTTTCCTCTTATACAATTTAGATATTTTACTAATACTTAAGTAAAGAACAAAACCTAAAATTACTAAGAAGATTATTGTGTAAGCTATTATAATGTGTATATCGCTCAAGTTGATATTGCTTTTATCTACAGCTAAAGCATCTGTTATTGGTCCAGTTATTATAGTACCTCCCAATCCCCAAGAAAGATAAAATGTAGCATTAAAATATCCCATCATTCTTCCACGCTGTTTTACGGGAACAACTCTGTTCACCATAGAATAAGCTGTTGTTTGAATCCAGACTCTTGATGTACCTTTTAAAACCATGTAAATAAAGAAAATTGCAATATGAGGTGCAAAAGGAAGAGCTATCGTTCCTAAAAAGACACAGAGAAACCCTACAAGAAGCATTTTTGCATCTCCAAATCTCGTTGTTAAAAATCCTATCAAAAGACCTGCAAGGATCATAGCAATACTACTAGTGTTTCTTAATTGTGCTACAACTATATCTGATGCTTTAAATGTTGTAGGGAGTCTTACGTAAATCTGTATCATTTGATTAATGCTATTCCCACCAATGTTTACAATTGCTAAAATGACTAAAAGCCAGATGAAGAGTTTTATGGGCCAGTTAGCTTTACCTTTGTTATTTCCCTCCTTAATACTCTTTAACTCAGTGCTTTGTTCAGTGTTTATCTCGTTCTCGAAATAGTTCTCATCTAATTCAGCATAAGACTCTGGAATCAAAAATAATGCCACGATACTAAAAATCATTATTCCTGAAGAAATGTAAAATAAATACCCTTTCCAAAAACCTAATCCATCTAAATAAAGAAAACCACTTGCTGTCACTCCCAAAACATTGCCAATTCCTCCTACAAATTGAAGTAATCCCATAATTTTACTTCTTTCAGAATCTTGGGTTAGATCTGCAATTAAAGTGGTCCAACCTAGATTACTACTGCTCCATCCTGCTTCAATGATAGTGAAACCAATGATAATTGTATAAGCAGCTATTCTCAACCAATTAGTTCCAATATTTCTATTTGTACTATATGATGCTAAATGAGAAAAACTGTAAGCAAGGTTGCTTATATTAAATCGTGATCCTAGATAAACATGAACCCAAAAAACGATTAGATATCCAATAGCTGCATAAGATTCTCCAAAGATTATCAGTAATCTTCTTTTCTTAAATCTATCAGAAATCCTTCCCCATAAACCTGATTGAGCTGCAATATTTGCTATCATAGGTAGAGTCGCAAATAGTGTCATTTCTGTGTAGGAGACTTTTAAAAACTCAAAAAGATAGATGCTGAGAAAGAAATAGAAAATCCCACGTCTAAATTGTGCAAGTATCTGAAAGATTGATAAACTTGCAAAATGCTTTCTTCTCATTTTCTATCCTCCTTTTAGCAATTTCATCACAGAACATTAATAATTTGTTTCAAAAAAAATAGAAACGGAATATTAAGATTGTGTTTGGTTCTCTTATCGCTTGTTTCTATTTTCAGCTCATTAAAAAATTTTTTATAGACCTGCAGAAAGAATCTATTGAGGACAATGTTAGGTGAATATGAAACAATTATATAGCGGTTTTTTAATGTCCCTACTGTTAAGTAGAAACGCTGTCCTCTTGAGAAAATGGAATAATATTTTACAGGTGAGTATATGATTAAACTAGAATTACCAGATGGAAATATGTTGGAAGTACAAAAGAACTGTACTATCTTTGATGTAGCACAACAGATAGGACCAGGATTAGCAAAAGCAGCTATTGCAGCGAAATTTAATGGTAAATTGGTCGATTTATTCTTTAAAATTACAGACGATGGTAAGCTTGAAATAATTACAGATAAATCAGAAGAAGCTCTAGATGTTCTTAACCATAGTGCTGCCCATATTATGGCTAGTGCTGTTGTTGATTTGTTTCCAGATGCTAAACCCACTATAGGTCCAAGTATTGAACCCGTGGGTTTCTATTATGATTTTTATGTAAAAGAACCTTTCACTCAAGAGGATTTAGAAAGAATACAAAAGAGAGTAGATGAAATAATCCAAGAGAATTCTAAATTCGAACGAGAAGAGATGACTTTGAAAGAAGCTATCGAGTACTATAAGACTAAAGACAAGAATAAATTCAAAGTAGAGATTCTAGAAGAACTAGAAGAAACAGAAGCAGATAAAGTTTCTTTCTATTCACACGGTGATGGTATGTTTAAAGATCTTTGTAGAGGTCCCCATATTCCATCGACTGGTCGAGTTAAAGGAATCAAAATCTTGAATGCTTCTTCAGCTTTTTGGAGAGGTGATGCTAACAATGAATCTTTACAGAGAGTCTATGGGGTGGCATTCTTTGACGCTAAACAACTAAGGAAACATCTTAATATGATTGAGGAAGCAAAGAAAAGAGATCATAGAATACTTGGACCACAACTAGATTTATTTGGAACAGCAGATGAATGGGGACCAGGAATGCCATTAATTTATCCTAAAGGCACGATAATCTTGGAAATTTTAAAAGACTTCTGGATCAAAGAACACAGAAAAGCTGGATATGAAATTGTTCAGACTCCCCATATATACAAAGATATTGTGTGGAAGACCAGTGGTCATACTGAATACTTCATTGAAAACATGTTCCCTGTGGACCTTAAAGGAGAAAGATGGTTTGTTAAACCAATGAATTGCCCAGGACACATGATGATTTATAATAGAAAAGCATACTCATATCGTGAATTACCTGCTCGATTAGGAGAAATGGGTACAGTTTATCGTAATGAGTTATCTGGAGCGTTACATGGTCTTTTCAGAATAAGAAGTATAACTCAAGATGATGCACATCTCTTCATGTTACCAGATCAACTTGAGGATGAAATAGTTGGTGTTATTCAGATGGTAGAGCATTTCTACAAAGCTTTTGGTTTTCAAAAATGGGAATATTTCGTTAGTACTAAACCAGAAAAAGCTATTGGAGATGATGCTGGTTGGGAACATGCAACTAAGGCATTAATGAATTCTCTGGAAAGAGTTGGTCTCAAATACAAAATCAAAGAAGGAGATGGTGCATTCTATGGACCAAAAATAGATGTTGATGTTAGAGATGCTATTGGTAGACGATGGCAGCTAGCAACTATTCAAGTTGATTTCAATCAACCAGAAAGATTTGACATAAATTATTTAGGAGAAGATGGACAGAAACATCGACCTTTAATGATTCACAGAGTTATATATGGTTGTATGGAGAGGTTTTTAGCTATACTTGTAGAGCATCATGCTGGAAAAATGCCAATTTGGTTAAGTCCAGTCCAAGCTGTAATTATTCCCATAACTGATTCCCATACTGAATATGCAAAGAAAGTAGCTGATAAATTAGTAGCTGCAGGAATAAGAGCTGAAGCAGATTTAAGTGCAGAAAGAATGGAATATAAGATACGACATGCTACTATGCAAAAAGTTCCTTATATTATCAATGTTGGTGATAAGGAAATTGAAGCTGAAACTATTGCAGTTAGGAATGCCAGATCCAAAGATAATAAAGTTGAATATGGAGTGAAAATTCCAGATTTCATAAAACTAGTAGAATTACAAAATAAGAATCATGAATGATACTACCATTCATACTTTTTTTTAAATACCTTAAGTAAAAAGAAAAATTATTTTCCATTTTGTAGTTTTTCGAATTCTTCTTCAATATGTGCAATTTTGATTCCGAGTGTATCCATTAATTGGAAGCACCAACCTAGCCAAACATTAACGAAACCTTTAGCTCCTGCATCAACTACTCCAGCTTCTTTAAGAACTGGAAGAAGATTCGGTGTGTTTTCAAGAGATTTAACAGCTCTTTTATATGTTTCAGTTATCATTTCAGTCCAATCGCCACCATTAGAAGCGATTTCTTTTGCTTTTTCTGCTGTATCTTTGATAACTGTGAGTATTGTTCCTTCAGTTGGATGAAGAACTGCGTCATAAGACCATTCAGAACCTGCTTCTAAAGCCTTTGCAAATTCTTCAATTCCTACTTCCTCATGTTCCTCAATTTCGGCACTAAAACCTTGGAAAAATTGTGAAATAATTACTCCCGAATTTCCTTTTGCACCTAAGAAACTCCCTTTTGTTATCAATTGAGCAGCTTCTTGTATGGTATTAGGATCGATCTCATCAAACTGTTCAACAACAGTTCTTATTGTTAAAAATAAATTCACTCCAGTGTCTCCATCAGGTATGGGGAAAACATTGATTGCATTAATCTCTTCTTTGGTTTGCTCCAAATTATGAGCTGCTGTAATCATCATTTTCTTAAGAGTAACTCCATCAATTTTAGAGTTAGGTACCATCATCTTTATTATTTCACCTTTTAGTGCTTTCAGATTATTGCAATATTCTTGAGCCCGATGAAGTATTTAATACTTCCGTACTTTTATGATCATATAATATCTGTTTTTTGAAATTATAATTTTGCTCTTGTGTAATTGCCAATGAACCTTTTAAAAATCTATCCATTAGGCAATATTATATGGGCATAAAACATTAGAATTTTGAAGAATCAAGCGAAATTAGAGAAAATAAGAAACAAGTACTTTTTCCTATTCTAGGTATAAAGCTGGTTTCATTGGTCTAGCTTTTTGTGCCTTATTTTGCGGATCATAAATGTCCTTGTTTCCTGCGATATGTACATTAATTTCTGCGTTTACATATGTTCTACTGATGAATTCTTTATACCCATTTATGGCGTTCTTTTGTTCTTCGGAAGATAACATCTCAATTCTGAAAATTGATGGATCCTTAAGCATCTGCTTAGTTTCATCAGCAATCTCTTTCATATGCATATTTAGAGTTTTATTTTCTTTAGCAATATTCATAATCTTACTGATTTCTACTGCTTCATTTTCAAAAATCTCTTGCGCAATTTTATATAACTCGTTTTTCCAATCTGCATTTATGTAAATATGTATTATTTCTGGTGTTGTTTTCACTAGTTTAACGATTTGATCTATATCATCAAGTAGATTACTTATGAATTTTGCTTGTAAAGCATTTAGGTTGTCTTCATCAGTTATCGCTATTTTAGGAAATTGTTTTAAAGAAACATAACCTTGAAAATTCATTCTTTCATGAAGTTCTTCAGCGATATGAGGAATTACAGGAGCCATGACTATTATGATCTGTTCAATAGCTTCTCTAAGTATTGTATCTTTTTCTTCTCTCTGAAGATGTTCAGCAATTTTGTAGTATTCGTCGATAGCTTTTATGTTTGCATAAAATCCGTCTAGCACATAATCTCTAATATTGAAATTTTCAATTGCTGCTAAAGCACGTTTCAAATTAGTTTTGATTGATGATTGGAATATTTTAGAAGGAAATGCGGGTATTAATCCTTCAGTTTTTGTTACCTCCACACACCTATTAGCATATTCCCAGAATTTTCTTAATCTCTGTAATGCGAAATTTACTTCTGTTTCTCTCCAATCAACAACCGTGTCAGCAGTAGCTACAGAAGCTAAATGCAATCTAGTAAGATCCACACTATACTTTTCTGGTATTTGCGCAATGGGAATAACATTCGCTTTGCTTTTTCCCATTTTTTGACCTTCACGTATTAATATTTCATTCAAAGAAAATGCTGGTAACCAGTATTTCTCTGGAAAAATCGCTACATGATGAAAGATAGCAAACGAGAGGTGATTTGAAATGTGCGCGATAGCAGTGTGTCTTAGGTCATTAGGGTAGTAGTATTCAAATGATTCTTTCATCTCTTTGATAATCTTTTGTGAAATGTTTGTCAAGTTGCTAACATCGTCAATCTTTCCTCTATTTAAGAAAACATAGTCAAATAGTTCGGGTTTTAGCTGCTCAGGTTGAATTTCATTTTCTCTTATGGTTCTAATTATGGTATAAAATGCCATATATATCACTGAATCACTTAAGGATTCTATGATCCATCCTTCTCCTTTTGTTAATGGAAACTCTGTACCTAATCCTCTTTTCCTAACACAAGGTCGTTTGTCCAACCAATTAAATGTATTCTCAAATGTTTGTCTATATTTTTCTGGAATAATCATCATTTTGTTTAAAGCTTTGAATGCTGTTTCTTTCCACTGTTTATCTCCATAATTGAGAAAGTATTGATCTTGAAGAACAGCTACTATTATCTGCCCCCCACATCTACAAAACGCTTTCTTAGAAGTTTCATAGATTTCTGTGGCTTGATTATCTTCTTTAAGTTTCTTAGCTACGGCATTTTTGGCTTCTTCAACTCTTAATCCTTTGAATTTTCCTGTAATCTCCTTCATAATTCCAGAATAAAATTCATCTTTGTATATAGTCTGAGTAGCTTTTTCGAGTTTTTGTGTATCATCTTGACTTTTTACACCTAACATTTCGCATAATTCTATGGCAGGAAATTCTCCATATCCTTTAACTGAAATTAATGATATAGGTTTGATATTATCTAAACGATCCTTCTTTAATTTATATTTTTCAATTGTAGCTTCATCGTTTTGAAGATCAACTAAGGCTGCGTAATCATAAGGTGCATGTGCTGGTACACTGTAAACTACACCAGTAGCATGGTCTGTATCAACAAAAGTTGCTGGATATATAGGAATTCTTGCACCAGTTATTGGTACTGAAACTTCTTCATCGACAAATTCCTTTCCTTTAATCTCCTTAATTACTATAATTTTATGATCTTGTTCTCTGAGCTTATTTGTTGCTTCTTTAGATACTATCCATTTCTCGTCATCAATACTAATTTCATTATAATCAGCTTCTGGATTTATCCATACATTTGTTGCACCATATACTGTTTCGGGACGTAAAGTTGCTGCGATTAAGTATGTGCCATCATCAAGTTTGAATTTGATTCCTACAAACTCACTAACTTCGACTTTGAGTAAATCTCCATCTTGAATATCATCTTCACCAACTGCATTCTTATCATTAACACACCATAGGATGGGATAACTTCCTTTTGTAATCAATTTCTTCTCATTGAGAATTTTATATTGCCACTCAATGAATTTATTATATTCTTTATCTCCTGTTGTAAATTGACGAGTGTCATCTAACGAGAAACCCATCCCAAGAAAATCTTGAATAATAGCGTTTGCAAAGAAACTAGCAACATTTTCCTGATTTTCAAATGATGCAACGATTCCTTTTATCTTTACGGGATCTTTCTCATAAATAGATACATAATCTTCATATGTCTTCCACATTTTTTTATCTTTGATTTTGATTTGATATGCAACTGCTTGAACTGGCGTTCCAGTAATATGAAATGCCATAGGCCAAAATACATTATATCCACTTTGTCTCTTATATCTAGCAAAGATGTCTCCAATGTTGTATGTTCTACAGTGCCCTATATGTAATGGTCCAGACGCATAAGGATAAGGTACTGTAAGAAACCATTTAGTACGCGAGTGATCAATTTTTCCTATGAATATTCCATCTTCTTTCCATTTTTTCTGCCATTTTTTTTCTATCTTTCGTATATCGTCTAGAAAGGTCATCTTGAATTCTCCATTATTGTGAGTTACTTTTTACAATGTGGAAGCTTGTTCTTTTACTGAAGTCAGCGATTACAGATTAAAAGAGTTATCTTTGAGCTTATTAAAGTGAAATAACACCTTTCTATTAGGTATTGACTAGGTATGTGAATGGCTTTGAACACGTGGTTTAAATGCGAAAAATTGTTCTACCAATGCCGAGATTTCTTCTTCAGTTTGATTCTCTGTTAAATGATTTAGAAGATTTCTTGTAGCTTGTCTAAGATAATAGGTTGAAAATTTACTGCTAACAAAGCAAATATATTCTTCAAAAGATTCGATCATCAAATTATTATCCCCCAAATCAATTTCTTTTGGGTATACTTTAGCACCAATAAGTTCTCCTGCAAATTCAGAAAAAGCTGCTGTTACTCCAAGTACACTATATCCTCCAATTGTGAGATTTCTTTTAGCTGAAGCGGTGTAGATTGAAGTGCCATCGTTTTTGAAAATAAAGATGGCATATACTTCTGTTGAGTAAAAAAATGCTTCAATTCCTCCTAAATAGATTGAAATACTTATAATTAGCGCACCTACTGCCACTGGAATATATTCCATATGTAATAGCATAATTTCATCTGTTATTGTATATAGAATCTTTCTAATTGCAAAAATTAAGGAACTGATAAAGAAAGAAATAATCACTCCAACAATCATAATATCAACGACTCTTCGATATTTTTGTTCGGTAAAATTTCTCTGTTTAATAAGAAAAATTAAAAAAATCAAACCAGCAAGCAGTGATAAAGCTGTATCAAAAATTACCCATGTAAGGCTAGTTTTTGCAATAAAGAAATAGTAATTTCCCGAAATTATATTTTGATTTACAACAACATAATCTTTTGATAAAGTTAAACCAACGACACCACCCAAAAGAAAGAAAGAAATTCCAAGAACAAATGGTGCAGATGGACTTTTTTTATCAATCATTCTTACAAAAAGAATAATTGAAATCATACCTACCATACTAGCTATTGTTGCAAATCTTGAGAAAAACAATGCTTGTGCTTCTCCAAGATGTGGGGGTTGACTAAAATACACAATAAGAATATTGCATATAATCCACAATATAATGCAAATTATCAAACCAAGAAAATAATATACAGCTCTGGATGAACTCCTACTCTGTTTTTCTACCACTAAAATTACAGCTAGTAATAAAATCAACAGTGAAACAATACCAATAATATAGGAAACCCACACCATGAAAGAAAATAACCTAATATTATTTATATATTTATTCCAAAAATAAGCGTGAAAGGTAATTTTAAATTTAAATTACAAAGTATTCTTTATCAACATCTCTAGATTTTAGACCTAATTTTGAAACTTTAAACGATATTCCTCCATACAACTCTGCGATTTCTTTATCTTGATACACAGCTTCAGCAATTCTTCCGATGGCATCAGCTTTCATTATTCCACTACCTGAACCTGCTGTGACTATTTGGAGACCTTTTATTCCATCTGGTTTGAAAATAACTGGATTTTTATCTATTGTGTTCATCGCATAGAATCCAGCCCAACTATTTGTCAAAGGTAGATCTTTTAGAATTGGGAAATACTCAGATAGTATGAGGTAGCGATCATATTCATAATCTCTTGGATTTGCCTCTTTATCATCCAACGGATTGTGTCCTTCCTTGTATTGATTTATATTTGTGATGATAAATGGTTTTCCAACTGTCGAACCCCCACCTATCCAAATACTATTATTATTTTTAACAGGTTTAACATGAATACCATGAACTGGGAATATAAAGAAAGGAGTTGTTTTTTCTTCATTAAAGAATTCGTTATTTAGTAATTCAGACAATTTATCATGCTGAACTCTGAACAAGTATTTTTTAAGTGGCATCACTTGAGCATTGACTCCCAAAGGTAAAAGAAGTTCATTTGACCATGCTCCAGTCGCAACAATAAATGATTTTGAACTAATTGTCTTTCCTTCAGCTGTTTTTGCTGAACCAATTTTCTTTTTCTGCCATCCTACAGGCTCACCTGGAATACCTAATCTTTCCCCATCTGGTTCGAGTACCAATTCAATAATATGAGTTGAGTAGTGTGTTTCTCCGCCCAATCTTTTAAATTCGGTCTCGTAGAAATCTCTAGTAATCTTGTCTGCATCTAATTCACCACAATCATAGCCAAGAATACCAAAATCAATATTTCTTAAACCAAGCATTTGAGCTTCATCATTACCTTCAAAATCCGTAACTAATTCAGGTATTTTCTGTTTGATATCATCCTTCTCAAGAATATCTATCCTAATTTTTTTATCAAGCATTTTTTCTATTGCTGGTTTGTTTGTTTCAAATTGTTCTCTATCCATTAACCAGAGATAAGTAATCTCTTTAAGTGACAAATCAAAACCTAAATCATTTTGAACATGTTTAAAGAAATTTACAGTTGTACTACTTAAAATCAAATTGACTTCTGATGAAAAAGTATCTCTATACATTGCAGCAGATTGGGCTGTGTTTCCCGCTCCTGCTGATGCTGCCTTATCTACAACTAAAACTTTTAAGTTTTCATCTTCGCTCTTTATATGGTATGCTGTCGCCATTCCAAAGATGCCTGCACCAATTATTACTACATCGTATTCTGATTCGTTCATAGTTGTGTTCTACCTGAATTAAAGTAAATTATACCTAACTAATTTATTGTATTATAAAAAGATTCTACCTAAAACTATAGTCACATCATTGTATTTTTAAGCATGAGTTCTTCAGCTAATGTAAGGAGTTGTTGTCATGCACACATTGCCTTTAACAGAAGAAGATAAAAAAATAGTAGAAACACTTTCTAAAATTAAGAATAAAATTGCAATTCTTTCAGGTAAAGGAGGAACTGGAAAAACTACTGTAACAGTCAATATCGCTCAAACCTTATCTAATATGGGTTTCAAAGTTGGAGTTCTTGATGCGGATATCACTGGTCCAAATGTACCATTAATGTTTGGAGTTGAAGATGATCAAATGACCTCAACAGATGATAAAATCCAACCAGTAGAAGCAGAAAAAATAAAGATTGTTTCAATGGAATTTTTACTTCAAGATAAAACCAATGCCATTATTTGGCGAGGTCCTATGAAAATCAAAGCTCTAAAACAGCTACTAGCAGATGTTAATTGGGGTGAATTGGATTTTCTCATAGTTGACTTGCCACCTGGCAGTAGTGATGAACCTCTATCAATTGTACAAACCATTAAGGATTTAGATGGAATGGTTGTTGTTACTACACCACAAAATGTTTCATTACTTGATGTAACAAAATCAATTAATTTTGCTCGAGTAACAAATACACCAGTAATTGGAATAATCGAGAACATGTCCGGTTTTATGTGCCCCAATTGTAATGAAACAACATATATCTTCAAAAAAGATGGGGGAAAGAATATGGCAGAACAATTATCACTAGATTTCTTAGGTGCAATTCCGTTATATTCACAAATCTGTGAAGCAGGGGATAGAGGAAGACCTGCTGTTCAACAAAATGAAAATATTGCAGAGATATTCAAATCAATTGTAAAGAAGATACTCGAAAAACTACAAGAAAAGTGATTTTGCATTTTTTAAAATTTTAATCAACTTAAATAAGGCAGATTCTTTCGCAATGTTTTTGTATTTCAATTTTCATATTTTCTTTTGATTCATATGAATTTTACAAAAAATAGATTAGTGCTCTTTAGTTGTTTAATTACGACTATCCTTCTTTCTTCCACATTTACTACAATCAATGTTTTAGCTTATGATTGGAATACAACTCAAACATATAACGTACAGGAAGATGACAATATCGGATATGGTGTTTTTGACGGTAATAGGGCAATAGAAAACCAACTCTTAGAAAATGAATATGATACGGATATAAGATATGTACAATTAGACTCTAGCTCAACTACTGAAACAATGGGAGATGACTCAACTGATTTTAGAACATCAGCTGATTCTTCTTATTATAACAGCTATATGAGATTCGATTTAGATAGTTCCGAATGGAAACTACTCCCCACTTACTTCCAAGCTTTTAATAACACAGAAAATGGTCCAAATCTTCAAGTAACAACTGGGGTAAATAATCAAGGATATCTCGATTTAGGTGGTAAAACAGCTGTTGAACTATATCCTGGAATTATCTATGTTTTCAAAGTGAATCTGGTTGCAGGAAAGATGTTTGATTTAAACTTTAAAACTACAACTAGTTTGAACTATTACATCTTCTTTAATGACATATTATCCGATAGTGGAACAGCAAATTTAATATCAAGAAATGTTTATCCACTTGTTTCTAGAGCTTCAGGAGATTACTTCATCTATCTTATTAGTAGTAGTTATAATTATGTTATAATTCAGCCTAGAGAAATTGAAGTTAATCATATAGCTCCCAATGAGCTAGTTGCGGGATACTTTGTAAATGAACCAAACAATATTTGGAATGAGACAAAACAAACAACAGAACCTAACAAAGACAAGGAGACTATACATGCATATTATCTCAAATTAGGTGCAGGAACTTATCTCTTCAAATATGTTAAATTTGATACTTATGATACTACAGCACATATTATGCCATCTGTCACTTGGGCTACAACAGGTTCTACTCCTAGCTATTATGATAGATCAATAAACACTAATCCAACAACAAAACAATTGTATCATTTTGAGGAAACAACAACTGTTGTTATCTATATAGATGCAGAGTATTTCAATACCGCTTGGACAGAATTTGATTATTTCTTCTCAGTAAATGAACTTGAAACACCAATTCTTCAGCCAGGAGATACTTACGATTATGAAGATACATTCTTCTATTTCGGAATAGAAGTTGAAGAAACACAAGCAGTATACTTCAATATGACTGGAATGAGTTTTACCTCATGGTTCTTCCAATATATAGACAAAACCCATGTTCTTCGTAGTAATTATGCTTTTCAAGCAAATGCAATTTCAGCAGAAAAAATAGTTCTAGAACCTGGTTATTATTTCTTTATGTATCAAAGTGAAGGCACATATGATTTAGAACTTCAATATCATGCAGTAGTATCTCAAACTTATGAAAGCGGTAATTTGGACTTTACCATTAATCAACGAGATGGAATGTCTTCCAACCAGAAACTAATAAAAATAGTTAATACAGATTTTAGATATCATAACTACAATATTAGTTTGGTAACACAAGGGAATTATTCTGTTGAAGTAGGACGAACTATATATTTCGGAAGTTATGTAAAACAATTTCAGTCCTACGCATTCTACAGACTAGGCTATCAGCAAGTATCTGGAGTATATCAACCATATAATTCTGTAGATTATCAATTGTTAAATATCCTTTCGCCAGGTACTGAATATGTCTATTATCTACTTGTTGATATTCTAGAAGTATACAATAATACAGGATATTCATATCCTAGTTATGGAATTGCCTACTCAGATCCTGTCTCTATCACACTTAGATTCAAAGAAGATACTGCTGTTCCTGAAGCGTTAGATGCGGTCAATATAAACTATATTTCTGCTTCCCTTAGTGAAGTTGGAAGTGGAACAATTTCTAGAAATTTTGATACTGCAATCAATAATTATGATTTGTATATAATTCAAGCATCTGTTCCTCTTCATACATGGTATAATCTTAAAATAACTATTAATAATGGATTACGCGATAGCAATACATATTCCTTGAAGAATTATGATGGAATACGAGATTATAGAGTTAGATATCATTCAGTATGGAATAGATACATCTGTCTAGACCCATATTCTAATACTCTCTTTGTCAACTATGATTCATCTAATATCACTAATGTATTGTTTGAAGTAGAGTTTGGAACTGTTGATACAAATCTGATCTTTATGTTTGCAGTAAGCCACGTCGGTACAAATGGTTCGATTACATTTGATTTTGTTCCACACGATTCTACTCTCGTTTCTCCAAACGATCCGGGTAAATTCCTTGGAGGAGGATTGGGTCTTATTGGCTCTATTATTCTGGGGATTGTAGGTGGAGGTTTAGCTGTAGCTGCAATAGTTATACTGATCGTAAAAGTAATTGTACCTAGGTCGAAAACTCCTTCCCAAAGCTATTAATCCCTTTTTCTTTTTCTTTTTTATTCTATTTTTTTTCTAATGAGATTAAAAAAATCTGTAAGATCTACATTTCCACCAGATATGATGATTCCTATTTTCTTTGAAGATAGTTCTCTTTTCTTAGATAAGACTCCTGCCAAAGATACAGCTCCAGATGGTTCTACAACCAGTTTCATTCTTGACCATAAAAATTCCATTGCATTAATTATCTCCTCTTCCGTTACTGTAATAATATCATCTACCTTTTCCATTATGATTCTGAAGGAATTCGTTCCTAATGAAACTCTTAAACCATCAGCAATAGTGTTTGGATTTTGAACAAGGTATCGTTTTCCATCCTTAAATGATCTATAAGCATCATCAGCGTTTTTTGGTTCTACTCCTATTACTTTAGCATTAGGACACAGATTTTTTGTTGTTATGGCAGTTCCAGATAATAACCCTCCACCTCCACAAGGAGCAAAAATGTAATCTAGATCACCTACTTCTTTGATTAATTCATATGCGACTGTACTTTGACCATAAATGACATCAAAATTATTGTTGGAATGGATGAGGGTGTATCCATATTTCTCAATTAGCTTGTTTGATGTTTCCTCTCTATCAGTTGGTTTGTTACCACAAAAAATTACTTCTGCACCATAACCTTTTGTTGCTGCTACCTTAATTTTGGGAGCATTCTCGGGCATTACTACAACTGCTTTTACTCCCGCCATCTTAGCAGCTAGTGAAAGAGCTTGAGCATGATTCCCTGAAGAATGTGTCGTAACACCTTTCTCTTTTTGTTCTGCTGTTAAACAAGAGATTGCATTGAACGCTCCTCTAAATTTAAAAGATCCAGTTCTTTGGAAACTTTCCATTTTGCAATAACATTTGGCACCAGTTAAACTGTTTAAAGTAGTTGATGTCATTATGGGGGTTTTGTTGACTGCTTTTTTTATTCTATTATATGCTTCTTCTATGCTTCTAGCCATCTTACTCACTTAGATTTTTAATGACGACTTTTTCCTGTGAAATTGAAAGATTTTAATTTAATAGCTGGACAATTACATGTAATTCCTTTTTCAATCTCTTTGCTTATCAAAGGCACATCTTTTAGACATTCGGTTAGTTTGTCTGTAAATCTGAAATTCTTTGCAGCGGACACGACTTCCCCATCTTCTATATACAGTAACCCATCTCTAGTTAATCCTGTTATAGCTCCCAATTTTCTATTTACGAAATTTGTATAATGAAGTCTATTGACAAAGAAACCTCTCTCTGTTTCCTCAATCATTTCTGGAATTGAAGAATCTCCTTGATAAAGAACTAAGTTCAAAGGCCTGACTCCTCCAAATACATAATCACTGTATGGAATTATTTGATGTCCCGTAGTTTCTTCTTTATTATTTAGATATCTAGATGCAAGAAAACTATTGTAGATTACTGTTTTTGGAATACCTTCTTCAATAATGAAAGTTGGTTTTTTTCTAACACCTTCCCCATCAATTGGAGAAGCTAAAATTGTATTATTATTTAATGGATCATCTTGTAAGGTAATTTTCTTATCAAATAGCTGGGAACCTATTTGATCTGTTATAAAACTCTGACCTTCATGATAGCCTGTTCCACCAAATCCAAATGAAAGGAATTGAATAAGAGTTCTTGTTGCTGATGGGGAGAGAATTACTTCATATTCACCCTGAGGATAATCTCTGGCATAACAAGTATTTACTGATAATTCAGTTGCTTTTCTAGCTAAATCTACCGGGTTAAGATTTGATGGATTTCTAACATATTGTTCCTCTTTTGCATAACCTTTATTTTCTTTTTCAGTCAGTGCATTAACAGTTAATCCGTTGAAAGTAATTCTATGTGAAATATCTATGTCATTAGAATTAATGATACGGAATCTTAAATCAGTTGTATGGACTGAACCTGCTAATTTCACATTTTTATCAACTTTTTCTGCTTCTCCAACTGCAGCTTCAACAATATCAGCTCTTTGGAATTCGTCCAAAAGATTATTTGTTGAATCTATATTTTCAATCGATGATTTAGTGTTTTCAGGAAAACCTTGAAAAAATGGTATTTCTGGAACAAAACTTAACATTTTTTCCAATTGATTTATACTTGAATCTATTGCTGCTTTTGTCAAAGATGATGATGATATAGAACCTAGTTTTTTTCCTTCTGAAACTCTAAAAAGAAATCGATACATATGATCAGATACGTTCTGATGAATGGTTGAATTCGCATATCTTGTTAAAGCATGAAATCTATCAATACTACATAGTTCATAACCACTGAATCTTTTTGATTCTAAAGTTTTTAATGTGTATTCTATTAGAGAATTAAAACTATCGGAGAACATAATATCACTTATTTATATCAGTAATCTGAATATCTACCGATTTTAACCCAAATTATGCTGAATAAAAACATTTCTCTGATTTTTGGATTTACGCTCTATTTTTGAAGTTTTTTTAATATCGTTTGTGTAGTTCACCAAAATTGTTTTATTCTATTTGTTCTAATTCGGTGTTATGTCAGAAACTTCCTCTGGACTGTTCATATGCTTTGAAGGTATTGATGGTTCTGGAAAAACTACTCATGCCCGTTTAATAGTTGGTTACTTGTGTAGTTTAGGATTTGATGCTGTATATACTACAGAACCTACACGTTATTCGCTTCCTGGAAGAAAACTTAGAGAGAGCTTTTTTGCACCTGAACGATTGTCTGTTGAGGAAGAATTCACCTTGTTTCTTGAGGATAGAAAGATACATCTAAAAGATGAAGTTATCCCTCAACTTAAAGATGGCAAGATTGTCGTAACTGATAGATATTATTTCTCATCAGTTGCTTATCAAGGATCAAGAGGTTTAGATTGGAATTATATTTTGAATGAAAATTTAAAAATCTCTCTTGTACCAAATTTAGTTTTACTTCTCGATTTAGATGTTGATGTAGCTGTATCTCGAATTACTTCTGATAGAGAAGAAGGAGTAAATACCTTTGAGAAGAAAGAAAATCTCCAAAAAGTACGCGATATATATGTCAAACTTGCTGATAAATATCCAAATCTGATTCATATTTTTAATGTAAATAAACCGATTCCTGAAGTTCAAGAGGATATACAGCAATTTATTGTGGATTTCTTGAGTAATCGATAATCTAATTTCCTAAATAGATTATTGTTAAAATCAAAGCTGTAATAGAGAAGAAGATTATTGATATATCGGGTATTCTAAGTCTCACATTGAGTGCATATGTGCTTCTTCTCTTAGGCTCAAAGCCTTTCATTACCATTGATTCCGCTAAATCAACCCCTCTATTAATTGCTCCTGAAATTAGCGGTTTTAGCGTTTTCCTTAAGTTATGAGCTTGTTTTTTTATTTGCCATTTTTTTGCATTTAATCCTTTTATTTTTTTAATTTCATTAATCTCTTTGGCTTCCTTAGTCACCACTGGAATAAATTGGTAAATCATTATAATGAACCATACAAATATAGCAGGGAAAAACATTTTTTCTAATGATACTGCAAGCTCGTAAGGTTCAACTGTTAAGAAATACCAAGCTGAAATAAAGTAAATTGCAAAGAATCTTGTTTCAAATATCAGGAAAAAAACATATGGTTTTTCTAATACTGCCGCATAATAAGCTAACAATGTAGCAATTACAGAGAATATAGATAAAAAGAGAATGGAGTAAACTAGATATTTTATCTTTATTTTTGCAATAATTACTAATATTAATGAAAGGTATGTTATACTAACGAGAAAATAGAGGTTGCTAGAATAAAGAACTCCTATTGTGACAAATAAGAGAAAAATCCCTTTAGTTCTTGGATCAAGAATTACTTCTCTTTGGAATTTTCTTGATTTCTCATCATAAATTATATTTGTTGCTGTAATTAATTTCCCTCCTGTAGATTCTTTGTGTCTAGAGATTTTTCAATAAATAGATTTTTGAATTGATTAGTATCCAAAATTGCTGAAATATTCCCTTTTTCTAGGTGAAAAACAATGTCTGCAATCTCTCCTAACCACTTCCAATCGTGAGATATGATTACTAAAGTTTTATTCATCTCACTCAATTCAACTATTTTTTTATGTATCCAATTCTTATTTTGTGTATCCATTCCTGCTGTGATTTCATCAATTAGAACAATTTCTGGTTGATGTTGGGTAGCTGAAAGAAAAGCTAGTCTTCTTTTTTCTCCAAATGAAAGAGAATGGGGATTATAATTCTCATACCCCTCTAATCCACATTCTTCGAGTTTCAAAGAAATCTCATCTGAGATTATGTTTCTTTCCAGATTCTCAGAAATTAGATTTATCTCATCTTTTACAGTTTCTTCAAAAAATTGTTTATCTGGATCTTGGAAAACGACTCCTATTTTTTTGGTCAATTCATTCCACGGTAGATTCTTAATTGTTTTACCATCGATACTTATCTCTCCAGATTGAGGTTCTATCAAACCACATAGTAACTTAAGGAGTGTAGTTTTTCCAGAACCATTATCACCAATAATTCCAATGACTTTTCCTCTCTCTATAGCAAATGAAATGTTCTCTAACTGAAAATTACTTGAGTATTTAAAATTCAGTTTTTTTACTTCAATAATCTTATCATTCACTCTTTCTGTGTACTCTTTCTTTTTGAATTTATGCAGATTCTTTTCATGATCAATTCTTATCCGTTTCTTATCAACAGTTTTTATTTTGAAATCTTCACTGATACTTCCTGTTGTTAGTTTTATCAATCTTGAAGCAAGGGGTAAATATGATTCATACTCATGTGCTGTAATGATTATAGTAGCTCCGGATTTGTGGTAGTTTTCAAACTTTGATAAGATGAGTTCTCTGTTTATACGGTCAAGATTAGCCAAAGGTTCATCTGCGATAATTACATAAGAATTATTAATTGTAGCACTGGCAAAAGAAACTAATTGTCTTTCACCTTCTGATAAGTTGTGAATTTTTCTTACTAAAATGTCTTCAATATTTAATCCTGATGAATGTGTCATAATTTTAGGTCCAATGTCAATGTTGTTTAATTTCCTAGAATATTCCAAAGGAAAAGCAAGCTCACTAAATGTGTATGGTGTTGCAAAAGAGTTGCTGATTCTTTGTGAAATATAACCTAATTTTCTAGAGTGATTTGCAAGATGAAGGGTTGAGATATCTTCCCCTTGAAAAAGAACCTTTCCACTACTCTCCCCTGAATAAAAAAAAGGAATAAGACCTAAAATAGAATATAATAGCGTACTTTTGCCAGAACCACTGAAGCCTGTAATTATAATAAATTCTCCTTGTGAGATTGATAAATTAATATCGCATAAAGCTGGTTTTTTTCTCATGAAATATTTAAAGGTATAATCGGAAAATGAAATGAAGGAATCTTTCAATTTGTTTCCTCCAGCAAACAATTTTAAGCTTGCTTTATTTCCTCCATAATGATTTGTGAAAATAAATCAAGCAATTCGTCCTTGTCGGAAGGTAATTTTTGAGTAGGTAACAGATTTATACCTGCAGCTGTCGAGTGTCCTCCACCAGATCCAGGAAAAATCCTAGTAAATTTGTTTGCAATATCTCCAAGATTAATTTTATTTTGTTCTGCGAAAAAATCCGTACATCTCATACTAATTCTTATTTCATTATCAGGTTGAACTGCTACAGTTAATGCGAAATCAGCTCCTAAATTTATTAATGCTCTTGCTAACGAAGACTCAAAACTACTAATATATGATAAAGTGAAAATATAGTTATTTATTTTGTAAAATTTAATGCGTGTTGCACCTTTGATTCTAGCTACTTTTTCTGAAACTTGCATTGGTTTGTGAAGAATGTCTAATGCTTCCTCATAATTACCTTCACAATCTAAAAGATGCTGTACAACTTTGAAAGTATATTCAGATCTGTGTCTAAATCTTTTTGTATCAAAAATAATGCCAATTAGTAATATTGTTGCTAAATCAGACGTAATTGGAACATTCAAATCTTTGAATAACTTCGATAAAATTTCTGAAGTAGATGATACCTGATGTATAATTGCTACTCTGGCTTTTTCGGAGAATTCATGATGTGAGTGATGGTCTATAATAAACACTGGAATTTGTTCCAAAAAGTCATCCTCAAAATCAAAGGAACCTACTTGAATTAAGTTGTTTGCATCACATAAAAAAATGGCTTCTAATGGCTTATTAAGCAGTTTTGCATGGAACAGTTCATTTTTTATTGATAACATGTTTTTAGAAAGATTGCTTATTGAGTGTGCAAACAAATCTACTGATAAAGAAGGGATATAGTGTAATAATAATTCTTTCACTCCTATTGCACATGCAATTGAATCTGGATCTGCATTTTGATGAGCAAAAATTCCTACATTTGAGATATTTTCAGTTTTCAGTATAGTGATTATTTTCATGAACTCTTCATCCATTCTAGCTCCTCCTTTAAAGCTGATTGACTATATTTGAATATTTCAGATTGAAACTCTTCGAGCTGTTGAGTTGTCAAACCACCTGAAATCTCACTATCCAGCACCAAAGTTAGAATCTTATTAGTATCTTGATTCAAATCTATAATAATACTAAAATCAGCTAACAGTTGCCAATATTTGTGTTGTTGGATAAAAGAATATACTTTATTTTCTAAAGACGAAGCTAAATCTTCTAATTGTTCATCAGTTAAGAAACCGATTCCAATATCTTCTATCTCAAATGACATGATCTTCTATCTCAAATGACGAGAAATATAAATTAGGAAATTATTGTTTTCCCATTAGTTTATCCTGTAACTCTTTAACAGTAGCAACTAGTTTCTTCTCTCTATTGGTTAATGAAGAGACTTTAACTTCATTTTTTTCTTGTTGTTCTTCTAGTCGTTTCTTTGCATCTTCAACATTAGTCTGAAAAAGTAATCTTCCTGCTGAACGGTAAATCAATGTTGAAGCATCCATATCTTTTAACTCCTTTAAAGCAATTTCTGTATCTCGTTTTTCTAATTCTAATTGTTGAAGATTCATTCGAATGACTTCTAATTGCTGTATTAGCTGATTAAAACGCTGAAGATCTTCTTGTTGTTCTGGACTTAATTGTGGTGCGGACATTTATATTTCCTCTTGGTTTATTATTGATTTACGCGTGAGTTTAATCAAATAAATGTTTTGATGTAAAAGAATCAATTGTAAAAGAAAGCAAATAAGAAAAAATTAGAAAGAAAAAGAAAAGGGAAGAAATCCTATATACAGCGGTAGACTGAGGTTGGTCCAACTTCTCTGTATTCTTTGCGGGTAACCCACAATTTAGCGAATGTCTTAAGAGAACTTAAGATACTTCCACCAATCCATACTGAATATCTTCTTTCTGGAGGAGCAATAATCTTAACTTCCATTGTCTCTGGGACAAGTTCGGTTAATTCTTTGTGTAAACGTTCCTTAAGACCTGGGAACATTGTAGAACCACCAGAAAGTACAATATTTGCGTAGAGATCTCTTCTTAGATCGACATCACAGTTTTGAATGGATCTGTAAATCAATTCATCTAATGGATTTTCTTCTGATCCAATTGCTCCAGGATTGAAGAACAATTCGGGAGCCATGAATCTTTCGGCACCAATTGTTAGTGTTTCACCATCAGGTAGAGTGTAAGTCTTTTCCATTCCAGAAACTTTTTCAGCTAGTTTTAATTCTTTTTCAGGATCTAAGGCTACGTAACATAGACGTTCTTTTATGTCTCGGACGATTTCTCTTTCAGCACTGCTTGAAAGTGAGTATCCTCTTTGACGTAGGAGTCTGCGGAGATAGTCTGTTACATCACGACCACCAATGTCTGATCTGTGAATAGCATGACTAATGGCGAATCCTTCATAAACTGGCACAATGTGTGTAACTCCGTCTCCAGAGTCAACTACTATACCAGTTGTACGACCAGAAGCGTAAAGTGATAAGATAGCCTGCATTGAGATATACATTGCAGGAACATTGAATGTGTCAAACATCAATTCTGCCATTTTCTCCTTGTTTTGATTTTTGTTTAATGGAGGTTCTGTTAGAAGTACAGGATGTTCATTTGGATTAACTCTTAGGTCATTATAGAATGTATAATGCCAAATTCTTTCCATTGCATCCCAATCTTGAACCTGTCCGTGTTCAACTGGATAAACAAGTTTCAAAACACCACGGAGGTTAATTGCTTCCTCGCCTATGTAGTATTCTCTTACGTAATGCTCTACATCAGTCATAATGATCTGATATTTTGGATAACCAATAATTGTTGGGAAAACGCTTCTTGGTTGATCTTCTCCTGCAAAACCATTTTTTGTAAAACCAGTACCATTGTCTATAACTAGCGGTTTATTCTGAATCATCTCTTCCATAGTTATCACTTTTACATGTTTTTTTGAATCCAAATTTAGTTATGGTCTTAAGGAAAAATACCTTATCGTATTTATTAAGTGTTATGATAGTATAAACGAGATTTTCTATTATCACTATCGTAGCTTTTATAAGTAAAATCTAAAATTCTATCTGTCTTGGCACTCTAGCTCCATCTAGAACATTCGCATTTTTAGCTCCGATAATTAAAATAGAATAACCTTCTAGAGTGAACCATAATATATGAGATAATTGCGTATTTCTTCTTCAGAGAAACCAGCATTTACTCCAACAATTATTCTGATTAGATCCATGATTTCTGCTAGCTTAACTTCAAAGAAACCTATGATTGAATCAGCTTGAAAACCTGAAGTATATCTAAATATGTTATTCCAATGTCTTAGTAGATATCTTTCAACTGCGAATTCTAATTCATGAAGTGGTACATCCATAAATCCAATATATTGAGAAAAAATAGTTGAGTAAGGGGTATAATTATATATATCTAACACTTCTTGAATACTAGTAGCTTTTAATCCTTTAGCGATAAAGCTATTTGGTAAGATATAGCGATAAGCTGGAACTTTTAATGCTATACATCTGCAAAGTGCTAGTATGTTTTTCATATTTACGTATGTCTTGTAATGATTTGATACTTTTAGAAGAACAGTATAAATATATTGATCTATGGTTGATTCGAGAGTGGTGAATCTGTCTGTTGCTCTATATTCCTCTAAAGCTTTTTTAAGTTCAGATTGAAGTCGAATTTCTTTTTGTACAGCAACGATTTCATCTATTGACATATCAATAAGCTTAGTATAATACTCAAATGAATAATCTGCAACTGGGATAAGTCGTGCAATTATTTCTTCTTTAGACATCTTAGTGTGTTTTCCTTCAAGAATCATGCGAAGATTTTCAGCGTTATATCTTTCACTGAACCATTGAATTTTCCTCCTTACTCGGCTATTTGATTGATTATAAAAATTAATTAGAATATCAGCGAAAGAATTTTTTAAACTCCTTGACAAATCTGAGAGTTGTGTTTCAAAATTAAAATTACCTATAATTTTACCATAAGGTGTTTGTGTAAAAGCTGCTCTTAGCTCTTTGAGATTCTTTGATGACAAAAGTAGTGTTAAATGAGACTTTGTTAGAACTCTACTTATAATACCATGAGCTCTTGCCAGTAAATAACTTGTGTCACCAATTACCATGTTAACCACCATTTGACGTTATGTATTTTATGAATTTGAGATTTTCAGTTATTGGCTTATACTCTATCCCATCACCAGTATAGAATTTTGTGAACCATTCAACCCAGTGAAGTCGCAAGGTATTCAAGAAAGATAACAATCCTTCTAAGGGTATTATAAGTACTAATGCTACTATAATTCCAACAATCCACCATATCCAAGAGATACCAAGAGCTGATATGTATCCAGTTTGTGTAAGACTAATTACATTACTGATGTAATGTGGATGTGCTAAAGTTTGAATAGAACCAGCAACTGTGGGGAATTTTGCTAATAAATCTGCATCTGTAAATGTAAATGGAAGTCCGCTTAAAATAGCATGAACCAATAATAAGGCCATAAGTCGACTAAACGATAAAGTGTTGGAAACAAGTGCTATAATATGATCAATTGCATCCATTATTCCATCAGATTTTGCGTGCATATATTCTAACACAAACACTACAGGAATAAATGCTAATAAATATGTTAACCAAGAAGGCATTTGGTAAAGCGTTATACCAAAGGTTTCCCATTTTATGCCTGTTCCTACAACTATGTTATACAAAACAGCAAAGATTCCAATGTAAGCAATTGACAAGGAAAGTGGATTTGCCCATGAAATAATTCCATGTCCATATCTGGCATTTTGATATACTTTTAGGAGTACCCCGAGTTGAATCATTAAGAAACCTATTATCAAAGCAACTATTAAGAATAATTTTGTTTCTTCTAATGGATTTATCAATGGCAACCAATTAATACCATGTGCATGATAAATCTCGGGAAGAAAATGTTCATCCCCTAGTATTGAACCAAATAAAAATCCAAAAATCATAGATGATAGACCACAAATTAGAAGAAGTTCAGCACCAGCATACAAATATCCCATTATAGATTCATCCGGTTTGATTCCTTTGTGTTTTTTATTATACACTAAATAAGCTGCAATTAGGGCTATTAAAAATCCGTGTCCGACATCCGCAAACATAATTCCAAATAAGAACGGAAAAGTAAATCTAATTATTGAATAGGGATCTATTTCTGCTGGATTTGGGTGTCCAATTCCATTAACTAACCCTCTTACAGCACCAAAAACTTTGCCTTTCTTGGTAATAGCTGGGTTCACAAAAGGTACGTTAGGATTGATTGATAATTTCATTTTAAATGGTAAATTTTCTCTATCATTTTCTATTTTTCTTATTGTGGTTTTTGAAGTCCAACCCCATAATGTTGTTATACCCTCAGAAATCTGACAATCTTCAACTACACTTAGTCTATAGAGTTCATTTGAAATAAGTTCTTCAGTGGCAAGTAACTTAACTATTATATCTTGTTTAATTTTTTCAAGTTCTCCGTTCTTATCATCTAAAGCTTTTTCTGTTTCCTTCAATACATTTTTTATTGGTACCTTGCGGTCAAAAGTAATCATATCACTATCTATTTTTTGGAATGAATATTCATTTAGTATTCTAGTAACTGCTCCTTCGTACTCATTTAAAGTGATAACTAGAATGTTTTTTTGATTTGAAGTTGAGTCTGATGTTTCAGAATCCCAAAATATAAGGTTTCCATCCGTGACTTCATTTAGGAAGAATTTAACTGCTTTGAAATGATTTTTTGGTACCGAACCTAAATGTGTAACTGTTTGAAAACCACTTTCTAATAATACTTTATCGATCCCCTTTTCTTCAAGACCTTCCTCATACGGTAAAGATAAATGTGTTTGATCTAATTTTCTTCTTAATTTATCTATTTCTTCAGAAAGTTTCAATACTTTTTCCTCGTTTTTCCTGAAGAAATTTTCAATAAACGCTTTCAGATGTTTATAATCATCAACTATTTGAAATTCTTCTCTTTGCTCCAAGTCTTTTTCATCAGGCTTAAAGGCATTCTTCAATTTGGAGAGTCGAGATTGATATTCTGTTAATTCTGTTCTTTGTTTATTTAGATTATCGAGGCTTTCCTTATCTAAAGAACCAACTTTTACAGCTTGAAAATTATTAAGCGCTTGGACATATGAAATTAGACCTCTGGTGTTCTTTTCTTCAGTTTCCAATTTAACAAACATTGCTTTTTTTGCAAAGAGAAATCCTTCTCCACCTTCTGTGTGAGGTGGATGAGGTATCTGTTTAGTTATTTCTTTTTCTTCTTTTACATCAAATGTTTTTACAATAAAGGCTTCTTGTTCTATATCTCGCTCCCTTTTCCTAGCTAATGGAACATCTTCTAGAACACTGATAGTTGTAGTAAAATCTAAGTTGTGTATTATATTTCTAAACAAGTCAAATTTCTTTGAGTTAACCCACCCCCATATGGTGAAATTCTTAGTATCTGTACGCCCCTTTTCTTCTTTTGTAAAAATAGCATTTGTTTCAGTAATAATGGTTAGTTTATTAAGTAATTCTGATTTAATTTCTTTAGATAGACTATCTAATTCCTTTTGGATTCCAGATATGTCCTTTTGAAGACCTGTATAAAGTTCTGTTATTTTTGTTGTCTTATGATCCTTTTCAATTTCCTTAAAGACATCAAAATCTAATTTAATTTCCTCGAAGTAATTCTCTTTTAGTAACTCATAAATTTGGTCTTTATACTCATCCAAAGAGATTATAATTATGGCTTTTTTCTTAGTTTCTTCTGCTTCTGAAAACCAGTAGAGCGCTTTATCTGCTGTTAACTCATGTAAATAGAATGTTATTAGTTCTTCATATTCTCCTGGTATTTCCCCAAAAATTGTGAATGTGGAATTAGTTGAAGAGAGTAATTCGATTGAGAAATTTTCTTTTTCCATTTTGTCTTGGAAAAGTTTAAGGAGAGAAAGAATTCTACTTTCTTTCTTAAGTTTCTCCATTTTCTTGTATTTTACTGTGACAACATCTTCATATTTATTTAAAAATGAGTTTAAATTTTCAATGACATTATTTGGTTCTAAAATCAAGTTTTCCTCTTCTTTTGATAAAGCAGGAAGCTTGTCTAATGGTATCTTAAGGAAAGAGCTTAAATCAACTAAACGAGTACCAAATTCTTCTAGGTTATCTTTGAATGATTGTATTCGAGTTTGTTCTGTTGGATTTTGTGGATCGACTATTATCTGTTCGTATAAATCAGTCTCTTCTATCTTTAGTAATAGATTAATTGTGTTTTTGACTGAGGTTTGAATCTTTACTAGTTTGAACTTTGCCATCTATAAGCCACCAATAGACTAACTAATCACGATTGAGTTCTATGTAAGATTTTAAAATCTTCCTCTCTAGCAGAAAGAGATTTGAATTACTTCACATAATAATGAAAAAAAAGAAAAGAAGAAAAATTACTTCTTGAATCTTCTTCTTATAAATTCTAATGTTGCCAAACCTAGAAAAGCAAATATAACTAAACTTGGAATTCCAGATTCTTCTGTTGTTAGATCAAAACCCGCCATTTCCATGTAATCACGAGCTAAATCTAAATCATATACGTAAGGTTCTAAGGAATCATCATATCCTACAACTGAATCAGGGATTGCAGTTGTGGCTGGAGCACCTAAACCTTCTAAGATTTGATCAACTATGATTTGTCGAGGACATGCATGACTAATAGCTTTTCTAATATTTTTGGCAGCTTCTGGAGTTCCTAATGGAGTCAATTCACCTGTACCTATAACTGGATGTAGCATGTTGATTGACATCTCTTGATGGGATGGATCTTTAACTAGTACTCCTTCTACTCCTGGAGAAGTGAAATCACTAATTGATGGGAAGTACTGTGCATCAACAATATCAACATTTCCAGAAATTAATTCAGCTATAGCTGTGTCTTTTCCTGAAACAAATGTTAGATATAACTCATCTAATAATGGATCAGCCCCACCAGAAGCAGCACTATCTGCCCAATATGGATTAGGTACCATTTTTACAACACTATTTATCGAATCGAAAGATTCGACCATCATTGGACCACAGGATTTGACCAAGGACCATCCAACATTACCAGTACCTGGTATCTCGTTGAATATATCATAACCATAGGTTGATATCAAAGGTTGAACTTCACTCTTATCAATAATTGCTGCAAGGTTTAGAATACTATCCCATAGATTGAACACTCCATCAAATTTGAAGACAATTTGCCCACCTGCTGAAGGATCAGTTATCTCGATAGAATTATTAGTTGGGAACCAATGTGTTAAAGTACCATAATTTGAAGAACCAACTGCTGGAGTCATATGTAACTCATAAGAATATTTAACATCTTCTGGAAGTACTGTTTCTCCATCACTGAATTTCATATTAGGATCAAGGTTTACTGTCACATTGATTTTATCATCTATAACATCTGAAACTGAGAAATCTAGTGCAGATTGAGGTTCCCAAACATGGGTTTCAACAGCTCTTTCAGCTATAGCTCCATACACAGCTTGCATCCATTGAAAATCATAAAAGGATTCAGCCACATATGTGTTCCATTCTCTCAAATCTGCAGGTATAGCATATTTTATGATGTGATCATCAGGGTCGTCCCAATTCTCAACACGATGTCCACTACTAGCAATGAGTAGATTATCAATCCCTGTTAACCCTTCTTTAAATCCAAAAAGAGATCTTGGATAAACAATAGGAATCGCAGGTTGATCTTCATAAAGTATAGCTTGTAATTGATAAGCTAAGTTTAATCTTTCTGTAGGATCGAGCTCTGCCATATAATCATCTAGTAAAGCATCATATACAGGGTTGCTGTATTGATAGTGGTTATCACCATTAGGAGTCCAAGCAGAGGTTTCATATAAACTCTGCAAATTCAAATCTAGCGGCCAGGACCAACCAACAAAAAGAAGATCATATCCTCCATTGTCATAAGTAGGAATATAATCATAATCAATAAATGGATAACTCCATGTTCGAGGTGCAATATTCCCCCATCCTGTGGATTCGTGGAAACCTACACCGATACCTATTTGTGGTAATAGATTCTCCATTAAAATTGACCATTGGTTTCTAGCTGGGCTAGTGTTGGGTGACAACAAGTTTATTGAAAAAACCTGCTGTACATCCCCATTTTGAGCTACTGTTTGGTCTAATGTAATTGAAAAGGTGAATAAGAACATTAGAAACAGAGTAAGCACTTTTTGTTTATTCATTTTTTATCACTAGTCTATTCTATTTGAGTGAGAATAAGTTTCTCATCTCCTGAGAATTCGTTCTTTTTAACACTTATATACATTTCGCAAAAAAAGAGAATGCCATTTAAAAAACTTGAAACATTAGAATGAATTGCTTAAATGGGTTTTGTTATTGATTCAATGGTTGAACCAAATATTCTAATTATTGGAAAGTTGATATTTCAATAATCGGATTGAATTTTTGTTATCAAATATGATGATTTTGAAAAATACTTATTATATTAGTTGATTTTTTAATATTTAGTTAATAATATCTTGATGAGAAGGAATTTCCTATGGATATTATTCTAAAAGGAAAACAAGTTTCATTGGATTTTGAAGTTAGCGTCGATTCTGAAACGGAACACTTCTATCTTATGGACAGTCTACTCGATGAACTTGATTTGTCCAATCTTCAGAAATGTAAGAACTTGTCAATAGTTAATCTTAGTTCTAATAATATATCAGAAATCAATCTTAATCCTTTAAGTTTCTGTAAGAAACTAAAACACCTAGATCTCAGCAATAATCATCTTATACAAATAAATCTGGAACCTCTTGCTAAATGTAAACAATTGGAAATTCTAAATCTTAATAATAATTTATTAACATCTATAGATTTAACTCATTTGCACTCTAATAAGAAATTGCGGATGATAAATCTTGATTATAATTTAATAAGAGATATTAAAATTCCTTCAGAAGTTCAATGGTCAAATTTTGAGGAATTTAGACTTTATAGTAATGATTTAAGAAAAATTGATTTGAAACCTTTAGCTAATTGTAGTAAGTTAAGAGAGCTCGATTTGGGAGATAATCAACTATCAAAGATAAATCTTGAACCAATTATGAATTATCAGAAAATAGAATCAATCTCTCTAGAAAGAAATAATCTGAAAAAAATCGATATTAGTAGTTTTGCTGATAAACATAAAAATTATGTCCTATGTGCAGATCCAACTGTGAAAATAAAAGGTTTAAGTGAAAATAAAGATAAGAATCGAGCTGAAATTGTTTTTTCTAAAGGAGTATACTACAGTGATGAACAAGAATCCAATCTCGATCAATTTTTTGAAAATGAAAAAGAAGAAAAACGTATAAAAAGAAAAAACATTCTTTCCGATTTAAGAAAAATAGAGAATGATTCTTCTAATATTATTAAATAAAATGAACTTATAGATGTCCTAAAACTTCCATAGTTTCTGGAACATATCTTTTGATAACTTGCATTGCTAGTCCAACATTGTGTAAATCTCTGCTTGCACCAATTAGGATATATTCTCCTGCGCTAGCTAAAATTGTAAATCCTTCCTCTCCTCTAATTAATACTTGTTCAAGTTCTCCATGTGAAAGGTTTCCTGTAACCATTTTTCCAGTGGACAGTATTGCTGACGAAACTGCACTTAGAAGATCTGGATCTGTACCTTTTTCAGAAAAAAATGCAACCTTAATTCCTTCTTGGTTTACAACTGCAAGAGCTTCTAAATCGCAACCAAGAGATATCTGTTTTAAAATTCTAACCAATTCCTTCTTTTGTCCTGGCGATAAATCTATTGACATTTTTTGCCACCTTACTTCTCTACTCTAAATATATTCAAAATATCACTCTTAAACTTATTGAAATAAGAAAAGGGCAAAGACTCACTGTAAATTTTATTAACAGGTTATCGAAAAGAGAATGGAAAGTGTATGTTTGTCATTTACGAAATATCGCTGAGAATAAACCTTTTTATTTGATTGCGATTCTCTCCTAACCATGAAGTTATTGTTTCTAGTAATGGATGGTCTTGGAGATCGACCTGTAGAAGAATTTGGTGGAAAAACACCATTAGAGTATGCAAACACTCCGAATATGGATAAATTTGCAACTTTAGGAATGAATGGTCTTTTACATGTTATTAGTCCAGGAGTAACTCCTGGAAGTGATACAGCCCATCTTGCATTGTTTGGGGCAGATCCTTATGAGTATTATACAGGAAGAGGTCCGTTTGAAGCTGCTGGTATAGGATTAGAAGTTAAGCATGGAGATATTGCTTTTAGAACAAACTTTGCTACGATAAACAACCAAGATATTATTATCGATAGAAGAGCTGGACGAATAAAAACTGGAACAGAAGAACTAGCGAACTTATTTCAAGATATGGAGATTGATGGTATCAAGATTATATTAAAACCAGGAACAGAACACAGAGCTGCTTTGATATTAAGGGGTGAAGGGTTATCTGATATGGTCTCGGAAAATGATCCACATGTTGAGGGTAAAGAACCTCAAGAATTTCATCCTTTAGATGATAGCCCAGAAGCTCAAAAAACAGCTAGAGTTTTGACCACTTTTGTAATGAAAGCAAAGACTCTACTATCAAATGCTGAAGTAAATAAGGATAGAGAATCACAAGGATTGCCTCCTGCAAATTACCTTCTTATTAGAGGAGCTGGTAAAGTTCCTAAATTACCTAATTTTGAGAAGGAGTATTGTTTGGAAACAGCTTGTGTGGCTGGAGGTGGTCTTTACAAAGGAGTTGGAAGATTGCTAGGAATGCATATTATTGAAGACCCTAGAATGACTGGAGGGACTACAACTGATTTATCAGCTACATTTGGTAATGCGTTAGAAGCTCTTAAAAACTATGATTTTGTTTTCACACATGTTAAAGGAACAGATAATTTCTCTCATGATGGTGATCCCGTGGGAAAAATGAAGTTTATCGAAAAAATTGACAAAGAACTGTACAGATTTCTCCCTGAGAACTTTAAACAAGATCTTGTTGTAATGATAACTGGCGACCATAGCACTCCTTGTTCTTTCAAAGATCATTCGGCTGATCCCGTTCCATTAATTATTTGTTCACCAGACTGCCGAGTTGATAAAGTAACAAAATTTGGGGAATCATATGCAGTTGAAGGAAATCTAGGCCATCTTTTAGGAAAACATATAATGGGTATTGCACTTAATGAGCTGAGATTGGTGCACAAATTTGGAGCGTGATATTGACACTTCTAATTTATTGTTACAAAGATTCCTACCTTATTTGCAATTATTTATTGCTATTTTAGCAGTGTCTTTTTCAGCTATAATTGTTGTATTATTAATAGATAGAGATGTTCCTTCTGAAGTAACAGCTATGTATAGAACATTTTTTGCTGGAGTAGGAGCTTTGCTTCTCTCAATTCCCAAGAAGAAGATATCTTGGATTTCAAAGAAGACTACATTAAGAAAAATACATTGGATTGTATTAGCTGGAGTTCTTTTAGCTATTCATTTTGCGACTTGGTTTATCTCTTTAGAATATGTTTCTGTTGCTATTTCAACCACTTTGGTTGACACAGTCCCTATATTTCTAGCTATATTTGGTTTTATATTTTTCAAAGAAAAAGTGGGTGTTATCGGAATAATAGGAATTATTATAGCTTTTATTGGTGGAACACTACTTGCATTTGTTTCAAATATACCTGACATTAAAAATTATTTAGTCACTGATATTAAAGGTGAATTAATTTCTCTTATTCAAACTAATAATTTAGGTTTTCAACCTAATGCTATTCTTGGGATTATTTTTTCATTAATAGGTGCTATTACTGTTACTTTCTACTTCTTAATTGGAAAGAAAATCCTTCAAGATTCTCCTTTGTGGCCATATTTCGCTCTCGTTAACCTAACTTCGTTTGTTTCTCTGTTGATTTATTGTTTGATTAGAGGGTACAAGTTATTTAGTTTCTCTGCTTTTGTATATTTGCTTCTTTTCTTAACTGCTTTGGGACCATCGCTAGTTGGACATGCAACCTATAACTATTCTCTTCGAAAATTACCTGCATTTGTAGTTGGAGTCGCGATTTTAGGAGAACCTGTAGGAGCTACAATTCTTGGTGTATTAATTCTCGGACAAAAACCAGATTTGATTATAATTTTGTACGCTGGAATTATCCTCTTAGGAATAATACTAACTTCTATTTCGCAAAATATAAACTTTAAAATCTTTAAAAGAAAGGAAAATAGAAACACTATCTAATTCTATTTTCTTTAAGTATTTCATCTAATCTATCCATAGCAATTTCAATCTGTTCCACTGTAGGTAAATAGACCATTCTGAATCCATTTTCACCATATGGACCAAAACCGGAGCCAAAAACTGTTAGTATATGCTTCCTTCTAAGTAAGTCAAAAACGAATTCTTTATCATTCTTCCACTTGAAATTGTCCATTGCCAGAACTGGAAAGATGTAGAATGCTGCTTCTGGTTTATAGACAGATATTCCATCCATCTCTGAGAGTCTCCCATACATGGCATCTCTTCTTTCTTTTAGAGCTTTTATAGTTGCTGGGAGATAACTGTTTTGATCTTGCTTTAAAGCCTCAGCTCCTGCTTTTTGAAGAGGTGTAGAAGCACAGAGTCTTAGTCTTGTTAACTTATTTAATCCATCCCAAGGTTCTCGAATTTTATCCGCTGGATCATGTACATATGTGTATCCCAATCTCCAACCTGGAGCAAGAAAGACTTTACTAAAACCATTATAAGCTATCACTGGAACATCTTTAGCTACTTTTGCTGTCGCAGTATGCTTAAGTCCTTCTTCTAACATTAGTAAATCATATGTTTCATCAGATACAATACAAGCATCATATTCTCCAACTATATCAACGATTTCCTTTAATGCTTTTTCAGGGTATACTGATCCTGTTGGATTATTAGGCGTATTCAGAAAAACAAGTTTTGTTTTATCAGTCATTAAAGATCTTATGTGTTCAGGATCTGGGTAGAATTTTTCTTCTACAACTGTTTTGTAGTATTGAATATCATTTTCAAAAATAGTTGCGTTACCAGAATAACTTGGATAGTGAATACCTGGAATCAGTACTCTATCACCTGGATTGGTGAACGCCATGAAGGTCATCTGGATACCTTCTGATACTCCAGAAGTTGCTACTACTCTTTCTGCTGTTACATCAACTCCATATTTTCTATTTTCATACTCAGCAACAGCCTCTCTATATTCAAGTAATCCTTGAGAATTAGCATAAAAATTATAATTTTCATCCTCAGAATATTTAAGCTGACTAGTTAATAATTTTGGAGTTTTAAAACCATATTTTATAGGATCTCCAATATTTAACTTAATAATTTCGTGACCTTGGGCTTCAACTTCATTAGCTACTGCAATTACGTCTCTAATTGCATAACTGAAATTTGAAGTTCGATTAGATATCTTCATTTTTAGTTTTATCCTTCAATTTGAATAAAAAAGAATCTCCAGAAAAATAAAATTATTGGTCTAACCTTATTTTAAAATAATAATTTATTAATACTATTCCCCAGATATTACATCGATAAATAAAATACTCTTTGATTATTTTCTTAAAAACTGGGTGCTTTATTTGCCAGCAATATCTAGTTGTAGTTTTTGTAATGGACCAGCTCAATATTATTGTAAATCTTGTAAACGAAGATTGTGTTCTGAACATATTAGAATTTCAAATACTATATACTATTGTTCGACCTGTGATACAGAAGGATTTGATTCTAAATGTTCAACTTGTGGTTCAGCAACTACATTAACAAGAAATGAACCAACTCTTACTTGTGAATGGTGCAAATCAACAGATGTTGAAGATGGCTTGTTATACCATCAGCAGCTACCACATCTTATTTTCTCTTCTTTTAATGAACTGAACAAGAAACTTTCACAAGTTTGGGATTTGACCCAAGAATATCTTAATACTGTTAAGTCAGTTTTTGAGATAAGAAAGGAAAGAATTATGCTTTTTGGTTCTGTAGAAGATGAAATTACTTTACTTCGAGGAAAGATATCGACTTTTATAGATCAATTAGTGAAATTTGAAAATGACACTTTTTCAATGGTTGATGAAAAACTTAAAACAATCGGTTATATGCGTTTCACTAATCTTGATAATATTGAAAAAGCTGAAGAAATTTTGAATCTTTTACAAGCTCGGTTAGATTTGTTAGATAACACTTTAGAGAGTAAATTCTATGATATTGAAAAAGATTTTACAAAACTAAATAGTAAGGTTGATTTTTTAAACTTTCAGCACAGACTATTGAATAGAATTCACAGTCTTTTACCTGAAGATAGTAATGAGCATTTGATTTCTATAATTCCTAGAATCTGGGTGAAGAAAAATAATAGATTCTACAAGAAATATATCCTTGTTTTAACAAATAGGAACATCTATTTCTTAAGAGAAAAAGGTTTGTTTGATGTGAAATTAAAATCAAAAGAAACACTTAGTTTAACATATATTATAAGTAAAAAGCTTGTAACAAAACTATTATCTAAGAATATGTTCAGTTTTAAGACTCGTTTGGATTCATATACTCTTATAGGAAGAAAAGAAAGTTTAGATCAATTTATGATTTACTTTCATATTATAGAAAATTACATCGATTATTCTATTCATAAATCATCTATAATTGAAGATTTGAAACATTATTCATTAACAATAAATGAGCTTAAAACTAACATTCAAAGGAATGTAAGCCACTTAAGAGCATATTTGCTTAATAAAAGAGAATTAAAACGTGAATTGTACTGGCGTGAAGGACAGGATGCTAGGTTCAAGAAATTATTTGAACAATTACTCTCAGTTGAAAGAAAAATCCACCGATTAAATGAATCTAGAAAAGATGGAACTCGCGGAACTCGTGGAATAGATGGTTTATTAAGAAAATTAACTAGAGAGCATACAAGATTAAAGCAACAACTTGACGATATACAAAGAAGAAGCGAAGAATTCGATGATATGTGGGAATTTTGAGCAAATGCATAAATACTAGCTCAATTTTCTTTTTATTGATTATAATGGCTAAGAAGAAAAGTAATCTTAATAGATTAACTTGGATTTTTACAGAGATGTTTATTGGCTTAGCTGGTTTGGCTTACGGTTTGTGGGGAACTATAACTCAAGAACCTATGATTTATGTAATTTTATTATCGTTAGGTGGAATATTATTACTTGTTGCTATTATTCAATTAATTTTCCACTTCAAAAGGAAGGAAAAAATCTACTGTGCTAAATGTGGTGAAAGAATCAAAAAGAAAGATGATTTTTGTTCTAAATGTGGTGAAAAAATCGAGAAGAAATAGTATTAAACTACTTTTTCCATACCTTCAGGAAATCTGGCATTTCCTCAAATGTAACAATTGGAATATTTAACCACTTTGCATCTGAAGCATCATTTGAGAAGTTATATTCTTCTATTGGTGAGGTCTTATACCGAAGAAAAGATTCAGTCGGTTGAGAATCGATTTCTACCCAAATGATTATGGGTAGAGCATTCAAATCATAGTAACCTAAACTTGTATTGAATATAAAAAATATGGTTTTATCTTCGTGCTTATACCTTCCTATATAACCAGCATTTCTATCGGGACCTAAGCTTGATATTACAAGTTTGATTAAATCACTAATAGATGCTAGTTTTATCCCAGCAGGCGGTTTTAAAGTTGTAGATTCTTTTTCCATAGTATTCACCAAAAAAGTAAAAAAACTGCTTAAAATATAAGCAGAATAGAAATTAACAGTCCATATATAGCTACAGCTTCAATCAACACAATAAAGAGAAAAGCTTTTCCAAACACTTCTGGTTTTTCGGTAATTGCTCCGATAGCTGAACTACTTGCAATACCCATACCTATTGCTGAACCTATACCAGCAAGACCAACTGCTAATCCTGCACCAATTGGTTTAAAATCTGGTGGTGTAGTAGTTTGTGCTAATGTTGTATTTGCTGCTAAGATTATCAATACTGCAATGAACACTAAGAATCCTAATTTTTGAGTAGATTTCTTCTTTAAAAGCATTTTATTACACCTATTATTCAAGCAAGATTCAGCTTAGGCAATTTAAAAATTTCGGAAAGACATCAGTTCTCAGAAAATTAATTGTAAATCAATACATATAATAACTACGAAAGCTTAAATAGGTATAGAAAAAATTAAAGCTGTGAGTTAGATGTTCCGAGACTTTATGGGCTGGCTTTTAGGTACAAAAAAGAGTCCTCGTGACCACATCATTAACCTTCGATTAACTGTAAGAAGATTGGAAAGAGCACAGAGAAAGCTTACTCGTGATGAATCAAAAATGCAGTTAAAGATGAAACAAAGTATACAACGAGGAGACCTTGAATCTGCAAGATTATTTGCAACAGATATAGTTAGAAATAGAAGATGGGAATTTGGTTATCAAAAACTTGTTTCTAGAATGAATGGGCTTATCTTTAAATTAGAACGAGCAGACACTGCTGCTAGTATGGCTGAGGAAATGCATGGAATAGCTTCTGCACTTCGAACAGCAAATGCACAACTACAAATTCCTGACTTGGATAGAGTTATTCAAGATATGGAGAGTTCTATAGATGGTATTGAGGAATCAACTGGAACCATTGAAGATGGAATAGATGATTTATTAGTAGCTGACTCAGATCCTGCTGAAGTAGATCGATTGATTGAACAAACAGCAGCTGAGTTAGGAGTATCTACTCAAGCTGGACTACCTTCTGTAGGAGTCGTAGAAACTGACGATTTGGAAAATGAGATTCAAAAATTAAGGAAAAGAGAAGAAGATTAAAAAAGTGATTAATTATGGTTAAAAATTGGCTTTTTGGAAAGAAAAGGAAAGAAGATGCTGATGCTTTAGCAACACTTAAAGCTCAACAAAACAGACTTCAAGCTGAAGCTAGAAATCTCGAAAGACAGTCGGATGAACAAAAAGTTCTAGCTGCCAAAATGCTTCAAGCAGGTAACAAAGCTGGAGCTCGTCAAGCTCTTATACGAAGACAGGTTTTCATGAAGCGACTGAATACTGTACATAATACTGCTATGAATCTGCAAGCTCAGATAGATAGTATCCAAACCGCAACATCAACAGCTGAAACTGTTAAAGCAATGGAACTTGGTACAAAAGTTGTTGGCGAGAAAATCAAGACAGTATCACCCGAAAGAACAGAACGAGTTATGGATTCAGTTATGGAACAAAGAGATCAAATTGAGATGATGACTGAAGCTTTGTCAGATCCAAGTCTATCTGAAGGTATTTTGGATTTCGAGGACGATGCAGCTATTGATGAGCAATTAGCTCAATTAGAGGCTGAAATGGATCTTGGTAAAACTACAAGTCTTCCTGATGTTTCTGGTTTACCGTCAACACCAGTAGGGACAGCATCTGAAAAAGAAGAAGATACTTCTGATCTCGAGGCTGAACTCGAAGGTTTGAAGAAGAAAATGAGTGAAGATAACTGATTTACTTCTTCCCTTTCAATATTTTTTACATGAAACTGAATAAAATATTTTATATTGGATAATTGAAATAATTAGATAGAGGTTGTAAACGCTTGTCAGCTCAAGGCTTAATTGACCATGCTAGGGAATTTGCTTTAAAAGCATATAATTTTGATAAAGAAAAGAATTATAGTGAAGCAATTCCATATTATTTAGATGCAGCTGAGGCTTTAATGAAAGCTATCAAATTTGAACGAAATCCTCAGATTGCTCGCTCCTTAAAAAAGAAAGCAGAAATGTATATTAGTAGATCAAAGGAACTTAAAGAATTATTAGAGAGAAAGAAAGAACGTAAATCAACTGCTGGAAGTGACGATGAAGAGGAAGATAAACTTGAAGGAGCTATTTCTGACATTATAGTAACAGAAAAACCAAATATAACTTTAAACGAAATTGCCGGTCTGGAAAATGCTAAACAAACACTACGAGAGGCAATAGTTTTACCTTTAATGAGACCAGACCTTTTTTCAGGTGCAAGAAGACCTTGGAAGGGGATACTTTTATTTGGACCACCTGGATGCGGTAAGACACTTCTCGCCAAAGCAACTGCTGCTGAAGTAGAAGCCACATTCTTTAATGTTAGTGCATCTTCAATTATCTCAAAGTGGCTTGGAGAATCTGAGAAACTTGTCAGAACACTCTTTGAACTTGCACGTGAGAAACAACCAAGTATCATTTTTGTAGATGAAGTAGATGCTCTCGCTGGTGCAAGAGGGGGAGAACATGATGCGATGAGACGAGTAAAAACCGAATTATTAACCTCAATGGATGGTCTTTCAAGTTCTGAAACTGATAGAATTGTAACTGTTGGAGCAACCAATATACCAGAATCTATTGATGGTGCTTTCAGAAGAAGATTTGAAAGAAGGATTTACATCCCTCTACCAGATTTTGCAGCTCGTGTAGCTATATTTACCTTAAATACAAAAGGTGTAGAGTTAGCAGATGAAGTTGATTTTGAGGTTCTTGCAGAGATAACTGATTGTTATTCTGGATCAGATATAGCAATGGTTTGTAGAGAAGCAATTATGACTCCAATTAGAGAATTGGATATGGCTGGTGCTATTAATGATACTTCTGTAAAAGCGAGACCTGCTACTCAGGATGATTTTCTTGAAGCTATAGAAGCAATCAATCCTTCAGTTAGTGATGACGAAATTGAAAAATATGATCAATGGAACGAGGAATTTGGAAGTGCATAAATAAGAGGTCCTCTTGATGTCAACAACAGAGAAGAAGAAGTTAGAGAAAGAAAAAAAATCCTCAATTGACTTAAAACAACTGAAAGAAGAAAAAAAGATTTCAGAAGAGAAATTAAAACTTATAGAAGCCAGTATTAAAGGTTTAGAGGTCTCTGAGGAAGAATTGAAATCAACTCTTCCTGCTGAATCAGTAATTAAGCTAAAAGATGATACATCTAAAGATCAACGAGCTGTACTTGAAGTAGAATTCGATGAAGCTCTACCAAAATGGATTAAAGCACCTTGGATGTATATCAGACCAAACAAAGGAGATCAAATAGAATCATGGCTGGAAAGCTGGTCTGCTATTGTTCTTGATTATTCTAGGATATTTGTTATACATATAATAAATATTAATGAAATTAGATCGGTTCATCCTTTTCATAATAAAAAAATTGGTAAGAGATTAACAATCGATCAGGTCCGTGATATAATTGATCATCTAGTAACCCATAACATTGCTAAATGGCTAGATGAAGATAACAAGACTCGAGCTAGAATATATTGGAAATCTGATGAAGAATGGGCTGATCAACTCTTAGACTTCATGATTGAAACAGGAAGAGTCGTTGAAATACATTCTCTCTACGATCTAACTCAACTTGAAGAAAATTGGTCTAATTTACCGGCAGATGACCTGATTATAGTGTGTGAAATGCTTGTAGAGCGTAAAGTTGCTCGATGGTTGAATAAAGAAAAAACAATAATACAATTTGAAGCAGATAAGGTATATTAAAGAGCAGTTAATACCCTAATAATCCTGGGAACCAATACTTAGTGCCTTCAGAGTAACTTTTGTCTACTCTTGCTATACCATGCTCCTCGAAGAATTTCAGAGTTCTGTCTATTCTTTCTTCTGTCCAATCGGTTTTCATAAGTAGAGCCTCTTTAGTTATAAAACCTTCACGAGAAGCATAATTTAGTATTATGTCGTGATCAGTACTAAATTCAACTGTAATGAATTCCAAGATTTTCACTCCAGAACCTAATATTCTGTAAGGAGGTAATAACTGGGAATTGATTAATTTATCAATAGATCTTCTCATATCGTCGATTGAAACCATTCTACCAGGACGTTTCTTGTTTAATTGTGTAAAAAGTTCACCTACAGCAATTATACCCCCATTTTCAGGGATTAATTCTTGCCCTAGCTCTAATATTTCATTTGCTAAAACATCATAGAAACCTCTTCCTGTTAGCCTGTCCTTGAACGTTGGAGCTTCTTTCCAATCAAAACGACCAATTTCTGTGGGTAAACCTAACTCTTCTCGTAAGTTGGCTAGTTTCTCATAATAATCCTTATTTTCAGAGATTTTATCTCCATATTTCTTTTCAAATTTCTTCAGTTCTTTTTTAATTTCACTGATGTTGTTGATCATCTGTTCAAGTTCTTTGATCATTAATTCAGCATCTTTTACTTGAAAAGCTGATTTTACTTTTATTTTCTTTTCAATATCTCTTAGACCCACTTCAATCTCCTATTTTGTTATTGTCTAGCAATTATTTATATCTTCTCAAATTAAAAACACCGAGTTTAGAATAATTTTGGTAATTCCAGTAACCAATTTTTAATTTTTTCAGTTAACATCTGCCTTTCTTTGGATGATAGAAATGCTGCTAGCTTGTTTTGATATTTTCTAAAAAGCATTTTATAAATATCATTCATTTCTTGAAAAATCTTTTCTCCTCCCCTTAATTTCTTTATTTCCAGTGAAAGTTCTTCCAATTCTTCTAAAATATACCCTACATCAATTCGTATTTCCACCATGTCCACTAATTCGAATAATTCTTTCCGAATAGAGATAAATTCATTTTCCATAGGGCTTGTTCTTACCATTTTTATCACAGAGTTGTTCAACTACAAGAAAAATAAAGGAGAAATGATTTGAGAAACTTGATCCGTTATAACTCTTTTAATAATCTTCTAAAATCATTTAACCATCTGGCTGCCTGGAATTCTAGTTTCTCACAATCCTCTTCTTTAATTATTTCCTGTGGATTGTATTTGGACAATATCCTTTTCCAACTATTCATATCACTGACTACCCAATGGTCTTTTGGAATAGATGGAAAAGTTGTCAAGATGTGAAGCATCTCATCAATATCTGCAAGTAATAAATCTGCTCTTGCTACCGATTTTAATCTAGTTAAGTCAATTAGTTCAATAGCCGAAGAAACAAAATCTGCAGTTTTTGAAGGCATTTTCTTCAATGTATCAAATGGTATTGATGCAGTATCTTCAGTTTCCTCTCCTTCAGCGCTTCTAAGTTGCTTAATTCCTTTTGGATATTTCTTTTCAAGATCTTCTCTCTTTAGGAATTCATCTTGATTGAAACCAATTTTCTCCAATTGTAATCTTGTTTTGAAGATATCTCTAATTAAAGCTTTTAACTGCTTTCTGTAAGCAATTTGTTCAATCTCATTATCTTCATATCCCTCAACCAATGCGTCCAACGTAGCAATAGCTGCAAATAAATCTGCTTCTAAACTCATCAATCTTTCATCTTCTTTTGTCATACCACCACTTGATTTAACTTTAACTTGGTTAAGCTGTTTTTCAGCTATAAAACCTTTTTTCGTATATAATTTATGTAACTTAAGATATTCAATATTTGTCATATCTCCATCTTCGAACTTCTCTGCAATAACATCCAAAGTGTCTTGAATTGCAACAAATTCAGCTTGCAAATCTTCTTCAATAGATATTGAAATCTCTTTTGATTTTGGTTCAATATCTATACCTCCTTCTTTCAACAATGCTTCTCTCTCACCTTCAATCTGTCTTGAAATTTTCTGAATTTCTCTTTGATAGTGAACAATTGAGTCATCCAGATCTCGTTTTTCAGCAACCATTTGAGGGCTACTTGACGAAGCTAGAGAAACTTGAGGAAGTTCTTTAATAGGAATTTGTGTAATGGTTAAACCTGTTTGTTTTTCTTCCTTATTTGTTTTCTTAACCTTAGTTTTATATGTTTTAGCAGGAACATTGACAAAGAGCTTCTTTATATCTTCAATTACTTGATACACATGATAATCGGTTTGCCATTCTGCAAGAATACGTAAACTCAAAGTACCATCATCTTCAACATTTGGATGATTAACTTTTGGTGTTATATCAACAAATGGAGGAACTTCAGGGAAACCATCTTGAATATATATATTAGCAAATATAGGGATTTCTGTACCTTCTATTGTACCTACATATCCCTTCCACTGTTTAAGATTCCCTCTAACGGGCTCAAAATTCAGCTGCTTATCAAATATTAACTGCATTTCATTTGCGAGTAGATAATCATCTGCGGAAATTTTGTTCACCTAATTTTTTATCTCTAATAAGTGAATACCTTCAAACTTTAAAAAATATTGCATTTAAAATGTTATTTTTCTTCCATTCTAATCTTTGATTTGAAGTACAATTTTAATTGGACTCGCTAAATTTTTATCAATAATGTAAGCGACAGCCTTTGAATCTTTTATTACTTCTTTTATTAGCTTTTCTGGATCTATTATGGATCCCTTAATCATAATGTCTGGCTTAGAAAGCCCATAGGTTAAAATTAATCTAAGATTAACGTCTTTGAAAGATTCATCAGAATTTACAATAAAATCAATTTGCTCAAGTTTATAGAGGTCTCCGCATGTAGGACATTCATCTGATTTTGTGAGTTCAATTATTGTTGTTGCATTATTTAGACCATCGTAGAACATATAATTCTCTAGTGTAGAACCTATTCCAAGTATTAGTTTTAATGCTTCTTGAGACATAAAACCTGCAATAATGGAAGACAATGTTGCAACAGCTGGTAAAGGAGGTTCTTTTTCTTCCTCTTCTTTTCTGTCCTTCTTTCTTTCTTCTCCAAAAGGAGTACAAGCTTGAGCTAGTTCTTCTTCAGGCACTAAAGGTTGGCATTCAAAACACGCTGTTTCATGAGGTTTTATTACTTGAACATTACCTAAAAATGCAAACATTCCTCCCATCACTAGTGGTGCATTTACTCTTATTGCCATAGAATTTATCCAACGTCTACCTATGAAAGTATCTAAACATGAAATAATTACATCTGCTTCTTCATAAACTGAGAGTGAAACTTCTTCCATCTTTTTATGTATAAATTCAAGTTTACACATGGGATTTAATTCTCTTAATCTTTCCACTGCAATTTCAGATTTTGATTTTCCTACATCTTTATCCCGAAAAAGTAACTGTCTGTTTAGATTAGAAATTTCAATAGTATCAAAATCGATGATGATTAACTTCCCTATTCCAGAAGATACTAAAATGGTAGCTACATAACTACCAATTGCTCCAGCACCAACAAGAATAACTGTACTCTTTTCTAATTTTTCTTGATTCCAACCTGGAATCAGCATTTGTCTAGAATAGCGTTCTTCATCACTCATATTCAGTACTACCCTTAATATTCCTTTTAGGTTTATCTTGTATAAGTTTTTTTTTACTGAGTAACAGAATTAAAATATATTAAGAAAAGAGAATTTTTGTGAAAAGAGCATTTAGAATTTAAGAACCACCTTTGGTTCTTGCAATAAGATAGCATTTATCGCCATCCATCATACCTGTTTGTTTAAGGATTTCCGAGTCATCCAGCTGTTTACCATGGAAAACTATGATAACTGTATTTGCTGGGATTTTTTTCTTCTTTGCTACTTCTCTTTTTAATTGAGCAACTGTTGACTGTGGATCTACATCTAGCTCAATTGACCCCCCACCAATTGCTGTGACTACTGAAATACGCATTTTTTTAACACCTAAATTGTTCTAATTTCTTTTTATACATCTTCATTATTAAACCTTACCAAATTATTCTAGGAATTAACTGTTTTTTCCTTTTCTCCTTTTCGTTTAATTGTAATAGAAGAAGGAATGCCTTCAATCTCCCTTTCTAGTTTCTTTATACCCAATCTTGAAATCTGTTTTCCTTCAAGAAAACCAATCTTAATCATATACAAAACATTCTTAAAAATAATTTCAGCAGTTTGATTTTTGTTAGAAGTTCTATAAAGACTTGACCAATATTCAAATGCTTCTGGAACCAAGAAGTACTGCATAAGGGCTATCTTATCTTTTTCTTCAATACTCTGCGGAACCTCTTCTGCATTTTTTAGCTCTTCCATTCTTTCTTTTCGTTTTTCAGCAATTTTCATGAGTTCTTGAGCTTTTCTTTTCCTAATTGCGTCCAATTCATCATCATTGGTCATTAAGCATCTATTTTCCATCTTTTATTCAAGTTATAAATATATTTTTTAATTACAGAGTTAAATTTGTAAGATTATTTCAAATGAAAAAGAGAATGTTTATTCTCTTCCAATAGGTAGATGTTTTTCTACAGGTAAATATCTTGAAAGATAATTAAACTTTTCAGCATATTTTACACCACATTTAAATCCATTTGATTTTCTCCCAACTTCAATCCAATCATCTATCTGTTGCCAACCATAGAAATCACCATATAATTTAGCAACTTTTCTAATCTTCTCAAAATTGCCTGTTACATCTATATAGGTAATTGGTAGAGGAGAAGTTTCTTCATAATACATGAAGAATGGAATTTGCAAGGAAGGTCTAAAAGGATCTAAAGGTTCAGTAATCTTAGGTATTCTCGCATATGTTATTGCGTCGTATAATATGTTTGCCGTACCCCTGTGATCTGGATGTCTTGTGTTCATTGACCATGTAATAACTGCATCTGGTTTTATCTCAGCGATTACCTTGGCCATTTTTAGTGCACTATCTCTAGTAGCACGAACTGATGTATCTCCGTAACCGAGAAACATAGTTTCACACCCTATAATTTCCCCTACTTTTTTTCCCTGTTCTTCTCGGATCTTCTTTACTTCGGAGAAATCCATTCCATTGAAATGAGAAGCCATTTCTCCACTAGTGGTCCATGCTAGAATCACATGATCCCCTCTTTCTACGTGGTTAGCTAGTGTCCCCATACAACCTATCTCGTCGTCAGGATGCGAAAAACAAGCAAAAATTGTTTTTTTATTATTACTCATTAGTTTTTCATAATCTTTAGAGTTTTTAAATATCACTTAGAATGACTTTTAGAATTTAATACTTTGAAAGAAGTGTCTTGCCAAAAATACTTTAAATAATCAAAACAACGCATATCTATCAAGAGTTATCATGAACCAGAGGATAATCCAGATGTTTGAAGAAAAGAAAGATCAAAGAATTGCCAGAATAATTGAACTTCCAATTCCAGTTGAATTCTTTGATATGCTTCAAGATTTGGTTTCTTTTTATGGTAGCACTGACAAAGCTATATTAGAATCAATCAAAGCTCATCATAAAGAACAATTTGGGACACTAGATGATTTTAAAATAACGCTTTCCTCTACTGGTAAAAGTCCAATTCAGCATACTTCTAGTATTAAAACTTCAGTAACAGATGCTAGAATAGCTAAAATTATTGAGAATGGAAAGAAAATAGAGAAAAGAACAAAAGAGGAAATTGAGAAAGTAGATGATTTGTTAGAAAAATTAGAAGGTTTAACTGATCTGGCAGAATTAAAAAATGAAATAAGTTCTATGAAATCAATGATAGAGCGAATACAAACGACAGGTGTATCAGTTGGTAGAACAAGAGGTACCAGAGCAGATTTGTCCTCATTAGACGTTTCAATTGTTGATGATGTTGAAATACCTCTCTCGCCACCTGAGCGACCACTTTTAGATACGGTACTTGACAGTATGCTCTTCTTTGATGATGAGGACTTAACAGAAGAGGATGAAGAAGAAAATAAAGAAAAAGAAACTGATAAAAAAGATTAGAAATCTATGCACCAAGATTTTTAGCTTGTTTGACTAAATTTTCTGCAATATCTGTAAAAGCTTCATCTACATGAGCTCCAGTTAATGCACTTGTTCGGAAACTGTTGTGACTTTTTAATTTAGTTTGTACTTCAGTACATTCTTTTTTAGAAACAGCAATTTGATTCTTCAGATCTTCTTTGTTTCCCACTAAAACTTTTACAACATCCTTACCACAGTTATCAACAAATTCTTTACTCCACTTTTGAACATTCTTCAGTGTAGAAGCTCTAGTAAGGTCGTAAACAAGTAATGCAGCTTTAGCACCAGTGTAGAATGTATGACGAATAAATTGGAACCTTTCTTGACCTGCTAAATCCCAAATGGATAAAGCAACTCTTGTACCATCGCTTAAATCTACAAGTTTCTCTGACGGTTCCATACCAATTGTCATTAGATAAGAACTATCAAATCGATCGTGAACAAATCTTTGAACAAGACTTGTTTTACCTACAGCTGCGTCTCCAAGCAGAAGAATCTTGAAATTATAATCAGGCTGTTTACTCATTTTCTCCAGCTCCTAAAAGATTCAATACTTTTTCAAGTTCGTCATGAAGGCTATCAAGGTAGAAAGGTTCGAAATGTCCTTCTGCTCTGTCAATAGTGGATAAAGATATACATAAATCTATAACAACGGATTTGTGTTCCTTTTCGAGATCAGCTGGTCGATACGATTCAATCTTTTTTTGAGCACTTCTCGCAAGATGAGAAATTTCCTTTCGAGAGGAGATTCCATTTTCGAAAGAAGAAAGAACTTCTTGCATCCATTGAACAGCTTTCTTGAGTTCATCAATTTTACCAAGAGGGGAAATAGTACTCATTACAAATAAGAAAAAGAAACAGCGTTAATATAATTTGCGCTTGAATTGTAAAAAAAAGAAAAAAATAAGGGAAAAACGGAACTGTTTCTTTAATTTTCGTTTTTCACTTCATGAAATTTGGAAGCTCTTCTTGTTAGTACAATCAAAAAGGAAAACAGTAACCCAAAAATTAAGTAATGAACTGAACTAACAGTCTCATCAGAAGGGATAGTTAAAACAGTAAAGTTAGCATAAGTGAAGTCTGCCACTCCAAAAGAGACTTGAAATTGTACAGGTAATAATTCAGCATTAGAAGGGTATAAAGTGTTAATGGGTCTGAGTACGGTATAATTGCCGTCAGGAAGGTAGGGTAAATCGGATTGATTGATGTAGAATAACAAACTCTCATATTCTGTTGTGATTGCAGGGGTATAGGTGTAGTCAGTACCTGCATCGAAGCTTATTATTCTTGGTTCCAAATCTAGAGATTGGTTGACGAATGAAACACCTATAACAATTTTCGGATAATATTCTGCATTTTCATATACTGTAAAATTTTCACTGCATCTATTCAGAATCTCAACAGTAGTATTTATCCGAAAAAGTGTGTTGTTAGGTTTGTTTAAATCTATGTCATTGATTATAGAAATTTCAGTGACATCTGAGATTCGAGAAGCAATAATGGGTATATCCTCACTACCAACAGTTAAAGGGATTAATAATACAGTCAAAAGAAGAACTAAGATTACTAAAAAGTTAAATTGTTTTTTCATCATGTTTTCTCCTTCTATAATTTGCTCTCTGATATGAATCTTTGCTAAAAATTGTCCAACGGCATTTATAATGTTTTAGGATGCTAACACCCCCTCAGTATATGCCTTCCCACAGGCTAGATATGCATCTACATACCCATAGCCTTGCTTCTGGTGAAAAGTCCCCCTAGAACTAGCATAAAGTAGGATTTCTACAACTTTCTGAACAGAAGGATCCGTTGAAGAACCTATGCCATCATGATATTTAGTTATTATTAGAGCAATTATCGCTGCTAGATAAGGAGTGCTAAAACTCGTACCCCATGCATACTCCCATTCAAAATCATCAGGGGGATCGAGTGTTAATACTGGAATTCCATTTCCAGGTTCTAGCCAGTTGACAATATGATTTCCTGTCTCATTATTTTCATACCATGAAGAGAAGCTTGATACACTATCTTTGTCCGAATCTATATCTGGATGACTAGTATTCTCTCTAGTCTCATGATCTACCGAACCAACGCAGTACCACTGTGAATAATACTGTGGATAACAAGATGGATCCCAATAGACATAGTTTAGATAATTCCCAGCATTTCCGGCAGATGATAGCATCACCACTCCGTTACTAATCAAATTATCCCATATTTGTTCAATAGCTTGGGACATAAAATCAACATGCCAAGAGCAAGATGTTGAGATAATATCAATATCATAAGTAGACTGATAATCTTCTATCCATTCCCAAAGAGAATAATCGTCAAGCTCAAAACCATAGGGATCATTTGAGTAGTCAAGGTCAATAAAAATAATTTTCACATCCCTAGCGATAGATGCTAGAACGGAACAAACCATTAATCCATGATTAGTGTAAATTTGATCATCTAAGTAGGAATCGGTAGGATCTGTAATCCATTTGAGTGTATCATTCTCATCTTTAGTTAGAAATCCTATAATCTCTATTGTAGCAACTGCATTATCCTCTAAATACTCCCATCCATCACCACTGAGTCCTTGGTCAATAACGACAATTGTTACATCGTCATCAGGCACAATCCCATAGTCATATACAACACAATCAACCCCAGTATAGGTATAAGCAGTATCTTGAAGATTTCCTATTTTGGAAGACGTATTAGTTACGTCACTTCCACAACTCCCATCAAACAATAAAAAAGAAGAAACTTCAGTAAGATATAGAATTGGAGAAGTGATAGTAAAAACAATTAGAACGGTTGTTAATAATTTTTTAATTTTCATTTTCAAACCTTTTGAAGTGGTCCATATTAATAGATAATGGAGAAAAGGGGAGTTCAAAAAGCAACTGATAGTTTTCAAATGTTGTAGAGATGAAGTGATGTTATTACTTCTTATTTAAACGGATAGAATGGTACCTCTGATGCTAGAGTTTTCTTCTTTGGTCTGATGAAATATAGTCATAGAAACTTTTCTCTATGTCTATTCATATGCAATAGGAAGATAAGGAAGAATAGGATATAAGTGTGTACGACAACGTCGTAAAATGGTAAATTTATCTAGGTTTTTTATAATTAAGATGACAAGAATTAAACAGTAAAAAAGGGAAAAATCCCTCTCCACTCCCTTAATAAGTGGGTCTAAACGACCCAGAAGTAAAATTAAGCAGTTTGACTGACTTCAGATTGTCCCTCAACAAGGAACTCGAAGTTTTCGCGTATATTTGGATCAAGATAATAAAAAACAGATCTCATGTCACTTAAATTGGACATTTTTTTGAGTATTCCTTTTTCTAATAATCTTCTTATACCATACCTTACTGTTCTTTCAGGTTGTTCTACGGAACTCAGTATTTGCTTCTGAGTCATTGGCCCATTTACGTCTAAGACTTTAATTATGTCTTCTCCGCCTCTTGGCAATTTCCTTCTTTTCATTTTTTTTCACCTTGATTTTTTTGGTTCTTTCAATCAGTTTTTTCTGATTGTCATACTCTTTCGAGCTGATTTTTCTCCGTGTTATCCTCTGCAACCATTAGTCCTTATAAACTTTTGGGAGCGCCAAATACCACTACTCTACCGTATTTTAGCCGATTCTATACGTATTCCTTATACGTATGTCACCATTTCATTTTTTCATGAAATTGTCCGACTCAAAGGTTCTAGTACCTATACTTATCGTTTTTCCCTTATATAGTTTTCTCAAAACAAAGCAAAAAACGAAAATTCTACCTCTTACGGTTTTATTTTTTGCATTTTTATGTATTCTCTCTCAGAATAATTTTGTTTTTTATACCTTTTTTCTTTTCCTATTAATTCTGCTAGTTAGTTAAATTTAAAACAGTCTTATGTTCTTGTAAATTGTAACTGAGTTACAATAATACATCAAGAAAGGTAATAATATGTCTGATTCTTCAAATCGAGCCAGTGATTCCACTTCTATTATACTAAGAAATATTTTGTGGATAGTCTTTGCTGGTTCATGGTATTCTGTTTTGTGGTTAATCCCAACTATAATCCTAGTGTTTTCAGTTATTGGTATTCCATATGCCATGCAGACCTATAAAATTGCAAAATACGTATTTCTACCTTTTGATCACGAAAAATCCTTTGTTGTTGAGAATCGCTATTTTACAACAGAAGATATTGTTTGGTCTATTCTGTTTGGATGGTTCTTGTTGTTAATTTCTCCAATTCAGCTTTTGAAAGAACACAAGCATAATTTCTATATTTTGGTTCTAAAACCTTTTAAATTCGATAAAAATCCTTATGCCCTAACTTTAAGAAAAAGAGATCTGATTGTATATTATCTTGGTGCTTATATATTTATTGCATATCTCGAAACTATCTGGTTTACTATTCTTATAGGTTCTTGGACCCTTAGAGACATCCTTCTTAATTTTAGTATGTGGGGGATAACCTGGATAGTCTCTTTATTCGCTTACCCCATGTTCTTCACTGCTGCAAACCAAGCTCGAATAGCTTTAAATCCTTATTTTTCTCTCTTTGGATATGTTATCATTATTGCAGTCTTCTATCTAACTTTTGTAATCCATAAAAGAAGCGTTGAAGCACATATAAATAAGAAAATTAGTTTTACCAAATTAGTTGATCTCTATTTTCCTGTCAAAAAGGAAAAATCTGAAGCTCCAAGTAAAAAAGAATCTTCTGATGTAAACCAAACTTCTAAATAACCAGAGTTGTTAACTCCGCAGAATTAACTTCAGTTAGGTTACATAGAAATCTTAAATTAGCCTATTTCTACCTATGAGTTGTGACTCTTAAATTAGGTTTCATTGTAAATCCTATTGCTGGTTTAGGCGGAAAGAAAGCTTGGAAGGGAACTGATGCTATAGCTGAAGCTTGGAACTTCTTTGAAAGCGGAGAGCACTATTCTTTTGGAAGAGTGCAAAAAGCTTTAGAATCAATCCCTGATTCTATTCCTTTATTGATTTATTGTTGTGGTGATCCTATGGGCGAGGAAATTATTAATCTCTCTTCGTTTGAAAAAGAGAAAATCTATCAACCGACTCAGGAAAGAACCACAGCAGAAGATACAAAAAAAGCTTGTCAAGTTTTTCTTGATGAGAAAGTAGATTTGATACTTTTTGTTGGTGGAGATGGTACAGCTCGTGATGTCGCCTCTGTAATAGAAGACCAAATCCCAGTACTTGGCATTCCTTCTGGAGTTAAAATGTTTAGTGGTTGCTTTCTCAACCATCCTCAGGATTTAGGAGAGATTCTTGAGGAGATGTATTTTGGTGATGTAATTTTTGCACCTGAAAACGTTATGGATGTTAACGAAGAAATGTTTAGAGAAAATAGTGTACAATCCAAATTATTTGGTTATTTAATCGTCCCACAAAAAACTGGCTTAATTCAAGGAGGTAAGATTTCATCTTCATTTACATCTGTTGAAACCTATGAATCAATAGGTGAGGAATTAAAAGAGGTCTTTGATATCTTAAAAGGGACAGTTATCTTAGGCACCGGAGGGACTGTTTTCCATATTTTCAAGTCGTTTGGGATAGAGAAGACTCTTCTTGGAGTAGATGTCCTTGAAGATGGATTAATCATTGATAAAGACGTCAATGAAGAAACCTTATTCAAACTTGTAAAGGATAAAGAAGTTCGAATTGTTCTCACTCCTATTGGCGGTCAAGGCTTTGTTTTAGGTAGGGGTAATCAGCAACTAAGTGCTCGGGTCATAAACTCACTTAAGAGTATAAAACTCATCATTGTTTCTACTGAAGAAAAATTAAAAACTATCAACAAATTGGAACTTGATCTTAGCGAACCGGTTGATATTCCTGATATCAAGAACGGATATATACGTGTACTAGTAGAATATCATCAATATAAGTTAACAAAAATTAATGTAACTAACTGAGTCAAATCTCATCAAAGAATCGTGATTTCAATTCATGGATGTCATCATCATATTCTTTTTTGATTAAATCAGTTGCAGCTCGAAATTCTGCTGTTTTGATTTTTTTACGAATTTCTGGTATTTTATCAGTTACTTCTTTTTTGTATTTTTCATGTGAATTTTCGCCTTTTATTTGGTTATATATCATTCCACTGAAAATTAATGCTTTCTCAATTAGAATTATTATTGGAAAACAGATGTCAAATACTGATGCACGTCCTTCTTCAGATATACAAAGTTTTAGAGAACGTGCTATGTCAGGGAGAATAACCGTATCAAATACCAATTGTTTACTCTTAGCGTTATCCAAATAATCGAGCAATTGTAGAAGATAGTTTTTTAATTCTGGATTAAAGATTCGAAAATCTTTTGGTTTTAGTGATAACATATTAAAATCATCATAAGCAGGTGCAATTACAGTTTCTTCTACTACTTGAGTTGAAGTTTGTTCTGTCTGTGTTTCGCTCTTTTTGTCCTTCTTTGCTTTCTTCGTTTCTTTTGGAGCTGAAACGTCCTTTGATAAATGATAAATTTTGCGTAAATCTAGAAACACACCTCTTCCTCGAAATACTATATTATGTGCTTCTCCTGGTTCATAAATATAATTCCCTTGTTTTTCCACAACTGCTTGAAAAGTCCCATCTTCCCATATTGGAAAAGTAATTTCAAAAGATGCTCTACTAGCTTTATCTCCTTTCTCAAATAATATAGCTTTTGTTATATCGCTTGGAAGACCATTCTTGTTGCCTATTAGGAGTACTCTGTCGATTCCCTCACCATATCCTTCGTAGATAACTACAAGTTCAACTTGTTTCCCTTCATTTACAATAGCTGAAGACATATAGAGGGGAAAATCATCACTACTATCGCTCATTCTGTTCACACAACATACTTTATTTGCTTAAAAAAAGCTTTTCGAAAGTATCGTATTAAATTTTACTAAAAAAAAGAAAAAAGAAATGAAAAGAAAGATATTTTCAGTGATTTTCAAAGAACTCCCTTAATGTTGAAACTACATGGTCTATAGATTCATCGGTAAGAGAAGTGACCATTGGTATCTCAAAATGGTGATTTGCAATAAATTCAGCATTCGGACATTTCACTTTAGTATAATCCGGATATTCTATCACTCTTGCTAAATGCCAATTACTAAGGTCGGTGTAACATGGTTGTTGATATGATAGCATTTTGTATATTGTTCGGGAACCTATGTTTTTTGATTTAAGATAGTCAATGATCTGTTGTTGAGCTATATTATCTTTGGTAATAATAGGAGCCATAATATAGTCAGAATGCTGATGTCCAGGTAATACTTTTTGTACTTCTAATCCTTCGAAATCTTTCAGTTTTTCTCTATATTTGTCTCCATTATAGTGTTTTTTAGAAAGTATTTCATCAGCTCTATCCATCTGTACATTCATTATGGCACCTGTCATATCAGTAGATCTGTAGTTAAAACCAATTCTATAATGAGCATACCCTCCTGCAGGACTTCTACCATGATTTTTTAGACTTTTAATTTTCTCAAATAAATCCTCGTCACTTGTAATTAAAGCCCCACCTTCTCCTCCAACTAGATTCTTTGTTCCATAGAATGAAAAACAGCCAATTTGCCCAAAATTTCCAACATGGATATTATCTATAGATGCTCCATGCCCTTGTGCACAATCCTCTACGACAAGTAAGTTGTGATCTTCTGCAATATCCATAATAGCTTTCATATCACAAGGATTTCCAAAGATGTGTACAGGCATTATAGCTTTAGTTTTTTCATTGATTTTATCCTCAATTTTTTCGGGATCTAGATTGTAAGTTTCTCTGTCCACATCCGAAAAAATCGGTATAGCTCCAGAAAACAGTATTGCGTTTGACGAAGCGATAAACGTATATGGTGTTGTTATCACTTCATCTTTTGGTCCTATATCTAACGCTACCATCGCTAAATGAAGCGCACATGTACCATTTACCGCTACTGTGGAAAATTTTGCTCCGGTGAAATCAGCAAATTTTTCTTCAAACATTTTTGTATTCTCTCCTTCAATAAGGAATTTGCTTTTTACTACGTTTATAACGGCTTCAAGTTCTTGTTCTCTGATATCTACATCAACTACTGGTATCATTTTTATTCACCATTTTATAATTAACTGCTTTTGAGTAAAATACAGTAAAATTGAATCTTTATTAATTTTTTGGTTGACCTATGCTATTCGAAAACAGTTCGAGTTCGATAGATTAACTCTTTGAAAGAAAGAGGGATACTTAATTTAAAGAAATAAACCTCGGTTTTTTCAGTATTTAGAATGGCATAGTTTCTGTCTACAAGAGCACCGGGATTGATAATTAATGTAGATTTAATTTTATCATAGCCTTGAGACTCGTGAATATGACCAGTAAAAACAAAATTAAAAGGAATTTTTAGAATATGCTTCTTTATTATAGAACTTCCTCCATGATCTGATTTTCCATGAACAAAATCAAGTTCAGTGTCAAAAGGCGGTTCATGAAACAAACCAATTACTGCGTTACTATTACGAGAAGGATCATCGTAGAATATTTGTTCTAATTTCGCTAAATCAGTTCTAATTTCCTCCTTTTCCTTTTCTCCTGGTGTTTGAAAAGGTGTCCTATATTCTGCAGGAGAACAAAACCCATAGCCAATAACAGTCATATCTTTATAGATTTTTAATGAATTTCCAACATAAAACAAATTAGAGTTTTCTTTTGAAATTTTCTCGAAATATTCTCTTACTACTATTGTATCACTATTTCCATGTGTAAAGAAAATTGGTTTATTTAGCTTTGTAAGTATTTTGAAAATTTTTTTTGCTGTTTTTATTTGAAAAGATGTGAACTTATCCAGGTATTTCGAGTAGACTAATTCAGTATATCTTTCTCTAGAAATTCTTTTTGTTTCAAAAATTGATTTAATGATTAAGGAGTATGAAATTGTTCCTGTGATGTCTCCAGTAATGAAAATTGTTTGACATTGTTTCAGTTTATTTTTAATTCTTTTTAGATTAAGAATACAACCATGTAAGTCTCCCAATATTGCATATTTCACTAAATATCACCAAACAATGGACCTGCTTCTGTTTCAATTAATTGAACAAGTTTTCTACTTGTAATTTGATCTCCAATCCAGTTAACTTCAATATCGAAAAATCTGTCTTCTTTCAGTGGTGGTATCTTTTGTCTAATAAAGGAATAAATCTTATTCAATCCTTCAGATATAGTTCTATCTTTGTTAAATTTCAAAGCTTGGCATGCAGTATAAATCTCTACTGCTATCATTTTCGATACATTGTTTACAATTTTGTAAGCTTTTTTACTTGCAGTTAATCCCATAGAAACATGATCTTCTTGATTTGCTGATACAGATGTATTATCTATAGATGCTGGTGACGCAAGAACTTTGTTTTCAGCAGATATGGCTGTGTCAGCATACTGAAGGATCATCAATCCAGAGTTCAATCCAGGGTGTTCAGACAAAAATGGTGGGAGATCAGATATAGAAGCGTCAAGTAGTAAATTAACTCTTCTTTCTGAAATATTACCAAGTTCAGTCATTGCTATTGCTAAATAATCCATAGTAAGACCAATGGGTTCTCCATGAAAGTTTCCACCAGAAGCAACAATAGAACAATCTAAATCAATTAGTGGATTGTCAGTTGTAGAATTAATTTCTATTTCTACTAAGTTCTTGCAGTGGATTATCGCATCTAAAACAGCACCGTGAACTTGAGGAGAACACCTGATAGAATAGGGATCTTGAATTCTTTTTGGAGGATTTTTCATTAAATCACTTCCTTCGAGAATTTTCATGAGAGCTTTAGCAAATTCCTTCTGTCCTTGATGGGGTCTTAAATTCATTATAAAAGCTGAAAATGCTTCAATATTCCCATTAAAAGCTTCAAGCATTAAACCTACTGAGATTACTGAATTTCTCAAAACATTTAGAGCATCATACACGGTGTGAGCAGCGTAAGATGTGAGAACATGAGTTCCGTTGATTAATGATAATCCTTCTTTGGCACTTAATTCTAAAGGTGTTAGTTCTAATTGTTTAAGAATTTCAGAACCTTTGAGTATTGTATTCTTATATTTAGCTTCACCTTCACCAATGAGCATTCTAGCAATGTAAGCAAGAGGGGATAAATCACCAGACGCACCCAAAGAGCCAATACTTGGAACAAGAGGTATTACTCTATTATTAATAAGCTTCTCTAGCATTTCTACAACTTTTAAACGTATTCCACTTCCCCCTCTACAAAATGAGTTAATTTCAATTACCATGGCTCCTAATACAACCTCATCTGGAATGTGTGAACCAAAACCTATACTGTGCGACTTGATTAGATTTTTCTGAAGAACTCCTCTTTCAGCTGGAGATATAACTGTATCAGAAAGTTTACCGAATCCTGTTGATACTCCATAAATTACTTCATTATTTGCAAGTTTCTCTTCAATAATTTTTCTAGATTTTTTAATTCTCTCTTTCCCTTCTTTACTGATTCTAATTTCTCTTCCAGAACGAGTAATATCTATTAAATCTTGGATATTCAAAGAATTACCATCTAAAACTATTGCTTTCTGGCTCATGACTCTCTGATTCTTTTTGATTCTTACTTATTTATCCATTATGATTTTTGTTAATTGATAGATAAAGGTCAGTACAACATCGCACCTTGTAAGACCTGCGTTCAACAGGTTACTACTCATGAGAATGCTGCTTTAAATATTGCTTCCCTCCAAGATAGTCCTCTTCCTTCTAATCCTTTCCCCTCAACGCACGTGAGGGGACAACCTTAAACGACAGCTAAATTCCTTCTTGCAAGTTTAGCTAAGTTTCATAACGTGCATGGACAAATATTTTAAACATAATAATGAAAGGATTATAAAAATAGATGTGAGATTAAAAAATGACATATGTTATTACAGGTAAAGGATTAACAATTGAGGATGTAGTAAGAGTTGCCCGTTATAACGAAAAGGTAGAAATCCATCCTGATGCTATGGAAAAAATGAGAAAATGCAGAGAAATGCTCGAAGAGAAGATTGAAGCAAAGGAAACTATGTACGGAATTACCACAGGTATCGGTGAATTTTCTGAAGTCGTTTTAACAGATGAGGAAGTTTTACAATTCCAGAAGTATCTAATTTATAATCATGCAGCTGGGATAGGAGAAGCTGCACCTTTAGAACATGTTAGAGCTGCAATGCTTGGACGTGTAAATGTACTAGCTAACGGATATTCAGGAAATAGACCTATAATTGCTGAAACTTATGTTGAAATGCTAAATAAAGGTGTAACCCCTGAAGTTTGTCGTAAAGGTTCAGTAGGTGCTTCTGGTGATTTAGCTCCTATGTCTCAACTCGCTCTTTTGTTAATGGGTGAAGGTCGAGCGTTTTACAAAGGTGAGCTTTTACCTGGTAAAGAAGCAATGGAGAAAGCTGGTATTAAAATTCCAGGATTAAAAGCAAGAGATGGTTTAGCTGCAATCAATGGGTCTAATCTTCTTACAGCAATGAGTGCTATTTTCTTATATGATGCTGAGCGTTTCATGAAACATGCAGAAATTGCATGTGCGATGACAATTGAAGCTTTAATGGGAAATATGAAACCTTATACTCCTAAACTCCATGAAATCAGAGGTTTTCCTGGAGCTGTAAGATGTGCTAAAGCTCTCTCCAAACTTTTCAAAGGAGGAGATCTTTATGAAGGCAAGCTAAAAGTAAAGGTTCAAGATGCCTATTCAATGCGTTCTGCTCCACAAGTATTAGGTGCTGCACATGACACCTTGGCTTGGGCTCGTTCTCAAGTTGAGATAGAATTAAATGGTGTTGGAGATAATCCTGTCTTCTTTACAGATGAAAAGCTGACATTAACTGGCGCTAATTTTCAAGGAACTCCTGTTTCTTTGCCTATGGACATAGCTGGTGCCGCTATCACTATGGTCTGTGTTATGTCTGAAAGAAGAATGAATAGACTGAATCATCCAGCATTAAGTGTTGGATTACCCCCATTCTTATCTAAACATGCTGGATTAATGTCTGGATTAATGCTAAGTCAGTATACTGCTGATATGCAAATAGTAGAAATGAGAATTCTATCAATGCCTGCAAGTATTCAATCTATACCCGCAGCTGCTGATCAAGAAGACTTTGTTTCTATGGGGATGAATACAGCACTTAAGAATTTCCAAATTCTTGACAATGCCTATGGTGTTTTGGGTATCGAATTTATGGCAGCTGCTCAAGCTTTAGATTACAGGGAATTCAAATTTGGTGATGGTGTAACTAAAGCAAAAGAAGTAATTCGAAGACATGTTGAATTCTTAGATATAGATAGGCCCTTATTTGATGATCATAATGCCATGAAAGCTTTAGTCAAGTCTTGTGAGATTCTAGAAGAAGTCGAAAAAGAAATTGGAAGTTTAAATTAATCTTTTGATGTTTAACAAGAAGGAATGTTCAAACCTCCTTCTTCTTACTATTTTTACAAACATAAGTTTAAAAATATCAATTTAGCCTAAAATATGAGAATAATGCAAGATAATACAGAAAAAGAAGGTATCGTTATATCGAATGCTTCAGAGTTATTTCTAGGTCCTGTATCAAAATATGAACCTGTTTATTCAAATGAAAAAACTGATGCTGTTGTTATCAAAAGTGGAATAATTGAAGCAATAGGTGAAACTTCAACCATTTTAGCAAATTATTCAAAGTATGATTATACAGTTATTGATTGTAAAGGAAAACAAGCAGTGTGTCCTGGTTTTGTGGATTCACACACTCATCTTGTATTTGCTGGTGATAGAGCTCATGAATTAAGAATGAAACTACAAGGTAAGTCGTATTTAGAAATTGCTGAAAGTGGGGGGGGTATTTTGTTTTCTGTTACTAAAACACGCGAAGCTTCTGCATTAGAGCTTGAAAAACTTGCTTTGCAACGTTTAGATGAAATGCTCTTACATGGAACCACAACTATTGAAGCAAAATCTGGTTACGGATTAGATGCAGAAAGCGAAATAAAGATTTTAGAAGTAATTCAAAATATAAATGAAAAACATCCTATTGATATTATACCAACATTTCTTGGATGCCACATTACTCCTAAGGATTTTCTTGGAAATCAATTAGAGTATATTGATAGTATGATACAATTACTACCACAAATAAAATCTAGAAATTTAGCTGAATTTGTTGATATATGGACAGATAGAGGTGCTTTTTCTGTAGAAGAATCAACAATGTATTTAGAACAAGCAAAGGGGATGGGATTCAAGCTAAGGGTACATGCTGATGAACTAGAAAACGCTGGAGCAACAATTATGGCTGCAAATGTTGGTGCTGTTTCAGCAGATCATTTATTACTGTCTGAAGCTGTTTCTGCCAGCGCCATGGCAGAAGCTAATGTCGTAGCGAATCTTTTACCAGCAACACCTTTTGTATTAATGTCTAAAAAATATGCTAATTATCAGATGTTTAAAGATGCTGGAGTAACTGTAGCTTTGTCATCTGATTTCAATCCTAATTGCTATGTCTTAGATATGCAAACAGTTATTGCTTTGGGGTGTTTTATGATGAAGATGCTTCCTGAAGAAGCGATGATAGCTTCTACTTATGGTGGAGCTGTGTCTCTTAATAGAGAACATGAAATTGGATCAATTGATTTAGGTAAAAAAGCAGATATTCAAATTCTAAATGTACCAACAATTGATTCCATTCCTTATAGATTTGGTGTAAATCATGTCAACACTTTAATCAAGGATGGTAAAATTATGATAAAAAATGGTCAAAAAATCTGACTGATTTTTCACATAAAAGGGGAGATAAACAGAGATACACTTAACAAAATAGAAAATGTTAAGCAAGTTAAAATTGTCAATCCAGAAGCTGGGATCATAGCAAGGTAATTATCATAATTTTTTATTGCGTTAAGCATAGCTTTTATTGGTAAAGGCAAAGATAAGAGAACAATCAGACTCAAAATTGGTAGTATCTGTAAAATTACAAAAAGAATAAGTAACACATAGGTTAAAACCAAGAAGAAAATATAAACAAAAGTACTTCGTTTTTTACCTAAAATTACTACCCAATTCTTTTTCTTTTTTGCTTTATCTGATTCATAGTCTGGAAATTGATTGATAAATAAAATTAGGAAAATTAATAATCCAATTAATGTTGAAACAAATAAAGGTCTCCAACTGAAAACCTCATTTTGAACATAATAAGAACCAAATACAATTGCTGGTCCAAAGCTCAGAAAAATAGCTAGTTCGCCTAAACCATAGTATACTAATTTAAAAGGAATTCCTACGTAAAAAATACCAAGAAAGACACCTGCAATTCCGATATATAGTATTATATTTCCTTTTACTGTAAAATTGAGATAAAATCCAATAACTACACAGAAAACTAGGCTGATTATTGCAGCAATCAAAACTCTACTAGGTGCAAGCAATTTATTTTGTATCATTCTAGAACCTCCTGAGAAAGGAGTCTGTTGAGGATTTACTTCATCTAACCCAGATTTGTGATCGAAGAAATCGTTACTTAAATCTGCGCTAATATGAAAAAATGTTATACCTAAGAATGCTAAGATAAAATTAACCCACGAATTCATGAATCCTGTCTCATAGAACGCAACTGCAGTTCCCACAATGACGCCCATAACACTTACAGAAACAAAAGGTAATCTTACAGCTCTTACCCAAAATTTTAATGTAGATGGCAATTTGGTTAAGAATCTCTCTATTGCAGATTTCTTGTTTTCCACAAAAATGTGTCTGAATTTCCAAGCATCAACCTTTAATTCAACAATCTTGATTTCAACTAATACTAAACCATATATGCCATAAGGATTTATTGAATCTTTTTCTGCTAGTTCTTCAAACGCTTTTTCTTTCAAAGAATGATTTTTGAGAATTTTTGCTTGACCTTGTATAGCTATACACAAATCCTGTGATATTATTTCGATAAAAACACTAGGATTGTATTTGATGTGCTCAATATAAACACTATTTGAGAGACCTGCAATATAGAGATTATTGTTCTCAAAAATATATGATAATTGAACTATATTCTTATTTCTATAACTACTTGTAGAAAGCTGTAGAGTATTCTGATTTTTAAGAATATTTTGAGCTTGACCAAGCATTATAGTAAAAGCAAGAATTTTGTATTTAAAAGTTGTTAGAACTAACAAAAATAAAGAAAATAAAAGAAAAGAGAGAGCCTACATCATTCATTCACTTTTACAACAGAATTAATCCTTTTTCTCTAGTTTATTAAGGAATTCAGGCAGAGAAGAGTGGATCTTACCTACATCAAACAAACTCTTCTCAGGTGTTTGATAATGTACTCTTATGATTTCTATTACATCTTTACCATATTTATTAATTGCATTTTCGATATAACGCAATCGTTTTCTTTCGATAGGATGGTTTTTGTTCCAACGTTGAAATCGATGAGAACGCTCAATTTGTGAATTCCAACGTTTTTCAATTGCAGTTTTTCCCTTGCCCTTTCTGCCTTCTTTAGCTTGGCCAATATAGATTTTCCCGTTTTTTGTATTAGTTACTTTGTATATGTAACCAAAAGGAACCTTATCTTTTGTTGTTTCATCCCTGTGTTCCTTCTCTCTATTCTCGACCATTTTAGACTAATAAATTATTCAAGAATTGATATTTAAACCTAAAAAATAAAATGAAAAATGGAGGAAAAAGTAAAAGAAAATTATGAGTAACCATATCTTTTGCTACATCATACCGCCCATACCTGGAGGCATTCCCATTCCACCTGGCATACCACCAGCACCTGGTGGCATAGCTGGTCTGTCGGATTTTGCTACGATAACATCGTCGATACGCATAATCATTATTGCAGACTCACTTGCAGATTTGATAGCTTGGGATATGACTCTATGTGGTTCAATAATACCTGCCTTGAACATATCTTCAATTTTACCATTTTTAAATAGATTCAAACCTTGAGAGATATTGCCTTCTGCATGAGCGGAACGGAGTTCATTAAGGATATCTAAAGGATCAATACCTGCATTTTCTGCTAGTGTTGTTGGAATAGAAAGCATCGAGTCTGCAAAAGCTTTTACTGCTAATTGTCTCTTGTCCTTAAATTCATCAGCATACTCATCAAGTCTGAGAGATAATTCAGTATAAGTTGCTCCTCCACCTGGTAAGTAAGTTTTATCTTCCACAACGTTTCTGACCACACAAAGCGCATCATGAATTGCTCTTTCTGCTTCATCTGTTACGTATTTGGTAGCTCCATAGAGAACTATTGAAACAGCTTTAGGATTTTTACATTCACGAATGAAAACATGATCATCTTCCCCAATCTTGACTTGTTCAACTAAACCTGCATAACCAAGATCTTCTGCTTTTGCATCTTTTAAGTTAGTAACAATTTTACCACCAGTTGCACGAGCAAGTTTTTCTATATCGCTTTTCTTTACTCTTCGAACTGCGAGAATGTTATTTTTAGCCATGAAGTACTGAGCCATATCATCAATACCTTTTTGTGCAATAACGACAGTGGCTCCGGTTGCTACAATTTGATCAACCATCTCTCTTATAATTTGTTCTTCATTATCCAAGAAAGATTTCATCTCTAAGGGATCATTTATGCGAATCTCTCTGTCCCATTCGCCTTTTTGAACTTCAACGTTGTAATTCAACAACAGAATTTTTGCCTCTTTAACTCTCTTTGGCATAGCTGTATGAACTATTTCTTTATCAACAATAACTCCTTCCACAAGTTCGGAATGAGCAAGATCTTTACCAATTTTTTGTAAAATCTTTATATTATCGAGATCGACTTTGAAGTCACCATTTTCTTCATCAGCAACTTTCTTAACGCTGTCAACTGCTATCTTTTCAAAAAGCTCTTTAGCACCAAGAACAGCTTTACTGTTTAAAGCTGTTCCAGCAATCTGGAGGAGTAGTTTCTCATCTGCAACAGGATCAAGCTGTTTAGCATATTTATCAAGAAGTTCTTGAGCTTTTTGAGAAGCAGCTTTGTAACCTTCAACAATTAATGAAGCGTGAATCTTCTTTTCTAAAAGTTCGCCTCCACGCTTAAGAAGTTCACCAGCAACAACGACAGAACTGGTAGTTCCATCACCAGTTTCTTGGTCTTGAGCTTTTGCAATCTGGACCATCATTTTTGCAGCTGGGTGTTGAACATCAATTTCATCAAGCAAAGTAGCACCATCGTTAGAGATCAAAATGTCTCCAAGACTATCTACCATCATCTTATCCATACCTTTGGGGCCAAGAGTGCTTTTAATGGTATCAGCAACAATAGTGGCTGCCATAATGTTATTTTTTTGAGCATCTCTGCCTTTGGATCGTTCAGTTCCCTCTTTGAGGATAATGACTGGTACTTGTCCTTGACCATACATTTTTCTTACACCTTTTTAGTATTTTTTGTGTTTTTTATTAACACATTATACTCTTTCACTTTTTGTGTCTAATCATTTATATATAATTCTTACGATTTATTGAAAATAAAAAATTAACGAATTTCTACTAAGAATTATCTCTCTCTGAGTTAGTTCAATGATTCCTCTGTCTAAAGGATTTTCTAGTCATCAAATAGAGATCTAGCGTTAATTATCTTATCTGCGTCTTTCTTTTTGTTTCTTTTGTTGGAAAATTATGTCTCCCAAGACTATTGAACTCAAAACAAACGAAATTGTTATTACATTGCTTAACTCGGGAATTGTGAATACGACAAAATCTGGATAGATGATTTTAATGTCTCCAGAACTTACTTCTATTCTTGTAAGAAGAATTTCTGCTGGATCTACCCACCCAAGACTAGATGCTGTGTTTACCGGTCTAAAAAGTGTATAGTTCCCATCTGGAAGTTGAGTCAAATCAGATTGATTAATATAAAACTCTATTTTCTCATATTCGTGAGTAATTCCTGGATGATAAGAATAGTGCATTATAGTTGACTGACACATTATATCTTCTTCAAGCTCAAAAGCTTGATTTACGAAAGTTGCATTGATAATTACTTTTGGCCAACAATCTGCCAAATCAATTACTGTATAATTCTCTGAATCTCTATTCAGAATTTCTGATGCAACATTCATACTAAACATAGTTTTATTTGGTAAAGTATTTTCTGAATAGATTATTCTAGAAATCTCACTGATTCCTGATACTCTAGAAGCAATCACTGGAACCTCACTTTTGACTAAGTAACAATTTTGAAATAATAATATTTGAATTACAATTACAAGGACAACAGTTTTCTGTATATATTTTTCCATTTATTTTCTACTCACCAACTGAGTTAATAATTTCTAAAATAAATAATACACCTCTTTCTACATATTTCTTTTGGTTAATGTTGAGTAATATCATTGTTCATCTATTTTATTTCAACTCGACTTTAAGAAAATCTTTTTATCATTCAACATTAAATATTCTTTACTGGGGTTATTCATGTCTGAAGAAGAAACTTTCCAAGATACAGAAAGAATGCGATTATTATTCTTCACTAGTCCTGACTGTTTTGCGTGTCCAGAAGTTGAGAGAGTAATTGAGAACATCGCTGGTACTTCTATGAAAGGCATACTTCATATTAGCACTATTGATATCTCGGAAAATCAGGAGATTGCAGCACAATATGGGATTTTGAGTGTACCTGTAATAATGATGAATGATGAAAGGATAGCTGAAGGACTTATCACTGAAGATGTTATACGTGAAAAACTTTGGTCACAAATTCTTCCTAATATTATTGAACGTGAGAGAGATACTCGACGAACTGAGAGTATGATGATTCTTACTAAAAATACCATTAGTAGTATCATTTCTCAAGAATTAGTTCGTAAAAATCTTGGTGATTATGTTCATATTAGTGTTTATCAGCAAGTAATGATGTCACTCTTACAACTAGATCCTTTGATACCTCAGCTTCTCTATCAAAATGGAAGAGAATTAGGTATTTTTGGTGCTGCGCCTTACTATCTTACTGTTCTTAACCCCAAAGTAGGTGCAGTTAAACCAGAAGAAAGATTCCAAGAAACATTAGTTGCACTAGCTCTGCTCTACAGTCATAATAACACTGTTCCACTCTATTATGCTACACAATGTGATGTTGCACAAATGGATGGATATACTGCCACACTCCGAATATATGAATTAGCAAATAGTGCAGGAGCTATCAATATAGGAGAAACTCTTTGTCATTTTACAGCTGGTGAGATTGCTGGAACAATTGAAGCAATGATTGGTTCTGCAACAAGTGTTAAAGAAACTAAATGTAAAGGATTAGGTGATCCTTATTGTGAATTTGAAATTGAAGTTTTTATAGGAAAAGAACCAGGGAAAGCTCCATATAGGGTTTATGAAACAAAGTTAGAAGATAGGCAAGTACAATTTCTGGGTGATTTTCCTCCTGAAGATCATCGTAGACAATTATTTTATGAGTTCATCCATGAAACTACTTTGCATGGTTATAATTCTCTGAAAATGACAGAAGCTTTACGACCAAATGATGTAGACTATGTACATATTAGTGCTCTACAACAGCAGATTATCTCTTTAAAATTCAAAGACAAATTCTGTGGAGCGTTATTATACTCTGCAGGAAGAGAGCTAGGAGTTATTGGTCCAGGTAAAGAGTTAATTTATGCTCTTTTAGCTAAAGAACAAGCAGAATTACCTATAACATCTTTAAAACAAGCTACTCGTATAATGAAGGAATATTATACACATCCAACAACATATCTGTCAAGAGGACATTCCTTTGTAGAGATTTTCGATGGGGAAGATGAGGATGAAATGTTCCTTAGAATTTACGAATGTGCTTATGCTTCTGGAGCTAACTTTTCAGCTGAAACAGGTATGAATGAGACTCTATGTGATTTCCAAGCAGGATTTATAGCAGGTCGATTAGCACTCATTCTAAAGGACCCACCAATTGTAACAGAAGTAAAATGTCATGGAACAGGACATAATTTTTGTGAATTTAGAATAGAAAAAGGATATTCATTTGAAGAGGAAGGCCATTGAAAAACCACTTCTGTTCGAAAGGATAATCTTTTTAACTTCACCTTTCTGTTGATTTCAAGAACAGCTTTATTCAAAGGAAGATTATAATGAGTTCAAAAATAAGATTATTGGATAAACAATCGATGTGGCCTAGTGTTGTGGCGCTTTTTGCTATCTCATTCTTAGCTCAAATTCCACATTTCTATTACTTACACGATATAGTTGAATTTAACACCTGGGAGTATCTTCCATTATTAATTGCCTTCCCAATTTTTGGAGCTTTTGTTTTAACAGCTGTTTCTCTTCTGATATCTGAAACTCTTATGAATAGAGTCAGAGATGAAAGAGAGAGAAAACTATTTAGATATCTCTTAAGGGGGGCTTTAATTACTGTTTTGCTCTATTTCCTTATTCAAATATTATTGGTCTTCTTTGGTTTCCAAGTTATCAAAGTTTTTGCAGATCTAATGCCAGCTGAAACTATAGATAATGTTGCTTTCAAAGAGATTTTTGGAATGTCTTTAATGTTAATTGTTGGTATATTTATTAACCCTCCAATTCCAATTAGGGGAAGGCGTTCAAAGAAGAAGTAAATTAAATAATTTGTTTCAGCAATTTTTTAACTTATTTTGGGTTTTTATAATTTATTATTAATTTTCAATTGAAGCTAGCATGCCTCTCTGCTGTGGTTAAACATTTGTCTCTACCCCAAAATTTCGTTCACCATCTGGGAGGCTAGCTTCTCTTTCCATTTTAAAAAATAATTGTAAGCTAAAAATTATTAAAACAAAAATAAAAAGAAAATAAAAAGAAAACTAAGGTAGTTCTTCTCCGTTTTCTTCCTTTTCCTTAAGTATCTTGTAAGATAAAACTAGATTTCTAACTGACCATCCAGAATCTATCCTTCCAACTGCTGTCCATTGAGGTGCATGGTGTGCATATTCAGGATCAGCTTTTGCCTTTTCCATCTCTTCTGCTACTGCTTGAACATATTGATCCAATCTATCTTTGTTTTCATTTTCTGTAGGCTCAACCATCCAAGCTTCATGAGCAATGAGTGGGAAATAAACTGTCGGTGAATGTTTTCCACGACTTATGATCATTTTGGCTATATCCATCCCAGAAACATCATAATTTCTTAAGAATGGAGTTGCTTCTAGAACTCCTTCGTGCTTTCTCGGGATGTCTTCACCACCTGCAATTCTAAAACCATCTAGTTTTTCTAGCTTTCTTACAGCATAGTTAGCAGTTAGTACAGCTTGTTCAGCTGTTTGTACTAAACCTTTGTATCCTAAAGCTGCAATATAGGCATAAGCTCTTAGAGCAATTGCTGAGTTTCCATAATATCCATGGATTTTTCCAATAGATTTTGGTCTATTATAGTTGAAATAGTAGTAGTCTTTGTTTTTATCATAATCTATTGTTGGTACTGGTAGATAAGGTTCTAGTAAATCATTACAACAAACAGCACCTGCTCCTGGGCCTCCACCTCCGTGTGGTGTTGAGAAAGTTTTGTGTAAGTTAAAGTGTAAAACATCATAACCCATATCACCCGGACGTACCTTTCCTACAATTGCGTTAAAGTTTGCACCATCATAGTAAAGCAGACCACCTGCATCTCGGACAACACCTGACATCTCAACAATATCCTTTTCGAATATACCAAGTGTATTTGGATTAGTGAGCATTAAACCAGCTGTTTTATCTGAGGTAGCAGCTTTAAGTGCGTCCATATCTACTCTTCCGTCTTCTTGAGATTTGATTTCGATGAGTTTCATACCGTTCATTACAGTACTTGCTGGATTAGTTCCATGGCTTGAATCTGGGGCAATGATTTCATCTCTTTGAGTATCTCCTTGATCCATGTGATATGCTTTGATTAAAGATAAACCAGTGTATTCTCCACTAGCACCAGCTGGAGTTTGGAGAGTTGTATGCTTAAGTCCTGCTAAATCAGCTAAAGCAACTTGCAGTTCATACAAAATTTCTAGTATTCCTTGAGTTGTTTCTTCAGGCTGATTTGGATGCATATACATCATTTTTTCTGAACGAGCAATTGTTTCATTGATTTTAGGATTGTATTTCATTGTACAAGAGCCTAATGGATAAGTGTTGATATCAATACAGTAGTTCATATGTGATAAGCGTACATAATGTCTCATAACTTCTCCTTCATGAAGTTCTGGTAGTTCTGGAGGAGTTGTTCTTACCATTTTTTCTGGTATATTTATTCTATCTCTATCAAAATCACATCTTGGTGGGATATGAGCTCTTCTTCCTTTCTTACCTAACTCAAAGATAAGTGGTTCATCATATTTAGCTTGCCTGTACATTTTTATTTCCTCCATTCAGAAACTGCTTTTACGTAATCATTCAGATCTTCCTTACAAAGGAGATATGAAGTTGTAACAATATAGTCATAATTCTCTCCATCAAATGAGACTGGAATACCTGCGAAAATCTTTCTTTCAAGCATGAAATCTGTAAATTCTTTTTTCTTATTTTCAGGTATTTTCAAATCTAGTACAAAAGTATTGAAAAACTCGCTTTCAAAAATTCTTTTTATTCCTTTCTTCGCTAATTCTTCTGCTACAAAATGAGCACTTAAATACATTGTTTCTGCGCTATCTTTATAACCTTCTGGTCCAAGAAGCGCTAAATGAACTGCACAACTCAAAGCAACTAAAGCTTCATTTGTACAGATGTTACTAGTAGCTTTCTCTCTTTTGATGTGTTGTTCTCTTGTTTCAAGAGTATTTGCATAAGCTCTTTCACCTTCATTAGATGTTTTTGTTATCCCAACAATACGACCAGGCATTTGTCTAGTTTCTCTTTTATCAAACTTCATTGATAAGACTCCTAAGAGTGGACCTCCGTAATTTAATGGACCACCTCCAATTGTTTGAGCTTCACCTATGCAAATATCTGCACCATATTCGGCTGGTGGTTTTAATAATGCTAGTGAGTTCATGTCTGCGCCAACTACTACTTTGGCACCAACTTCATGAGCTTTAGCAACTATTTCATCTAATTCATCTTCAATAATTCCAAAGAAATTTGGATTTTCAATATAAATACCAGCAACGGTTTCATCCAACATTTCTTTTGCTTTGTTAATATTCATCTTACCTGTTTTTGGATCATAAGGTATCTCTGATAGTTCTAAATTGGCACCAACTACATAGTTCTTCAATACAGCCTCTCTATTTGGAGCTGTTGCAGCTGTATAGATGAATTTTTGTCGTTTTGTGATTCTTGCAGACATTAGTGCAGCTTCACCTACGGCTGTGGCCCAATCATATAACGAGCAATTAGCAACATTCATACCTGTTAATTCGCATATCATACTTTGATATTCAAACAAACTCTGAAGAATTCCTTGAGATATTTCAGGTTGGTAAGGTGTATATGCACTATAGAATTCGGTTCTTCTAAGTAGTTCATCTTGGATAGCTGGCATATAAATGTCCAACACTCCTCCACCTATGAAAGATCTTACTTCTCTAGTAGTGATGTTTTTACTTAATTTAGCTTTAATAGCTTCAAGTAATTGATATTCACTTTCATAATAAGGAAGATCTAACTCACCTTTAAAGCGTATTTCGTCAGGTATATCGGAATATAATTCCTCAACATCTTTGATACCAAGGTATTCCATCATCTCATTAATGTCTTTTTGACTATTTGCTAGGTAAGGATGACCTTTAAAATCTTCTTTCATTTTTTTTACCTTTTTGTTATTTATAAAAATAGAGGAGAAGAAATCGCCTCTGAAAAAATTTAATGGGATCCTTCTTCTATTTCTTTTTCGACTTGTGCAGCGTATTGTTCAGCAGTGATTAAAACTTCTGTTCCAGCAGTTGGTTTAACTTTAAGTATCCAACCTTCACCATAACAATCGTCTGTAATAGCTGATGCATCATCTTCTAATTCAGAATGAACTTCAACAACTTCACAATCGAAAGGAGCATAGAAATCTGAGACTGTTTTCAAAGCTTCAATTATACCCATTGAGTCTTGAGTAGAGAAAGTGTCTCCTACTGCAGGAAGTTCTACGTATGCTAATTCACCAAGCTCTACAGCTGCATAGTTTGTAACGCCATATAACCAGACGCCATTTTCTTCTTCAAGTACCCATTCATGTGTAACAGTGTACTTGTAGGGTTCTTTCAAGAATTTGTACTTGTCTTTTAATACAATTTCGTCAACCATTTTGAATCCTCTTTTTGTGTAGAATTGAATTAACGGAAAGAACTTCAGTTTATAAAGCTTATCAATCCGATATGTTTCTACAATGCTTTGAATGGTGCTTCTCTACAAATCTACGATTACATGAGCATACCACTCATTCTCTCGTTTTTCAAGGACAAATTTATGCATTGTAACAGCTTTTACGTCAGTAAGCATTTCATATTTATCATAATCGATTGTTACACCTTTAGCTTTACAACTAAGTTTGTAACACTTATCAATCTCATCCATTTTGATATCAAAATCATTGAATATAGCTTCCTCAACATCTTTAAAATAGATTAGCTCATCAAGAAAGTCATAAAGTAAAAGTTCAAGATTATCTGATCTTAATTCAAAGTCCCATGATTTCTCTGCAGATATTATATCCGTGTTTATCATCGCTTGCATCATAGCTATTCCTGCTCCTCTGAATAAATCAGAAAGAGAATCAGCAAATACTTCAAATGCAAAATCAGATTTTACTTCTTCTGTAAGAATATTGTACTTGAACATTGAACTCAATTTAGAATGTGTTTCTGCGATTAAAAATACTCCTTTTTAGGTTTTTTTATGTTTAATCACGAGATTTATTAAAACATAGATATTCTTTGAATTGAGTAAAATGTCAACACAAAATATTCCTATGAATCAGATAAATGAAACAACATGGGAAGTTCCTATATCATATAAAAAAGGAATGAAGGTTCCTGCAAGATTGATTGTTACACCTGCTTTGAAAAAAGGACTTGAAGAAAAAGTGGTTGATCAAATCACCAATGTAGCAACTCTTCCTGGTATACAAAAGTATGCAATTGCTCTTCCTGATGCACATGTTGGTTATGGTTTCCCAATTGGTGGTGTTGCTGCTATGGATATGGAAGAAGGTGTTATTAGTCCTGGAGGAGTAGGATTTGACATAAATTGTGGTGTCAGAATGCTTACTACCACATTAGAAGAAAAAGACGTTCTTCCTAAGATACAGGAGCTTGTTGAGAAATTATTTAGATATATTCCAGCTGGGGTTGGTGTTCAGCTTAAACATGATCCTAAATTAGCGAATCTCTCTCGTTCTAAATTTGATTCAGTACTAGAAAATGGTGCTCAATGGTGCTTAGAAAACGGATACGCTCGTGAAGAAGATGTTCGTAGAATAGAAAGTCAAGGTAAAATGCCAGAAGCTAATTCATCTAAAGTTAGTGATAAAGCAAAAAATCGAGGTTTAAAACAACTTGGTACACTCGGTTCAGGAAATCATTATCTTGAGATTCAGGTAATAAAACCTGGCGATTTATACGACTCTGAGATAGGAGCAAAATTTGGTTTGAACAAACCATATCAAATAACTACTATGATTCACTGTGGTTCAAGAGGTTTAGGACACCAAGTAGCATCTGATTATTTACGAACTTGTTTAACTGCCATGAACAAATACAATATTCCTGTGCTTGATCAGGAGTTAGCTAGTGTCCCCATCAATTCCAAAGAAGGTGAAGATTATTTTGCAGCCATGAGTTGTGCTTCAAATATGGCATATGCAAATAGACAAATCATCACCCACAATGTTAGACAAGTCTTCACAGACGTATTCAAACAAGAAGAAGATGTGTTGGGTTTAAACCTTATCTATGATGTTGCACATAACATCGCAAAAATAGAAGATCATTTAGTTGATGGACAAAAGAGGAAATTGATGGTACACAGAAAAGGTGCAACCAGAGGATTCCCACCAAATCATCCAGAAATACCTTTGGAGTATAGAGATCTAGGACAACCTGTCATAATAGGTGGTTCTATGGAGACTGGTTCTTATCTACTTACTGGTACTCAAAAAGCCATGGAAGTTAGTTTCGGTTCAACTGCTCATGGTGCCGGAAGAACAATGAGTAGAAGTAAAGCAAAAAGACAGGTTAGAGGAGACTTACTTCAACAAAAAATGAGACAGAAGGGTATTTATGTAAAAGGTGCGTCAATGCCTGGTCTAGCTGAAGAAGCAGGTTTTGCTTACAAAGATATCGACGAAGTTGTAAATGCCTTGAAAATTTCTGGAATAAGTCATCCAATCGTTAGAGTAAGACCAATAGGAAATGTTAAAGGATAATAATTTTTCTCTATTTTTCTCTATTTTTCTCTTAAGTCTAGTGTTTCAGCTTGTAAGTTCATTTTTTTAGTCCATAGTAATATTTCAGCTATAGTTTGGTCTAGGTCCTTTAATTCAGCACCTGATGCTCCTTTATGACCACCACCATCCATCTGTTTAGCAAGTAAATCCACTCGATATTTTTCAACTTCATTAGGTTTGAGAGTTTTACTTAATCGAAGACTTATTTTAACATCTTCTGGATTTACAGTAATATAGGCAGCACCAATTGCACCTCTCTTCATAACTTCACCTGCAATAAATGCAGTGTTGTAATGTAATGGATGATCAATTATTATGATAAAATCTTTCATTTTGATTCCCTCTACAACCTCAAATGCTTTCTTTCTTGTTTGACGAAGAATTTTGACTCGATTAAGGATTTTATCCCCCCACACTCCCTTTAAACCTGAATCTGTAAGAATTCTGATAAGTTGATTGTGTTCTTCTATTGTATAAGCAGATTTACAGACGTCTTCTACAAGCCAAACTTTATCATTCCAATCCAAATCTTCAAAATTTCCTTTCAAATTCAACGGAGGAGGTGTTTTGTAGCTAGCTGTATCTGTGATTTCTGTGATATCTGCAAGTTCTTTAAGATAATTTGGTAATTTTTCTATAAAAAATTGTGCAATTAATGATGCAGCACTAGGAGCTTTTGGATTGAAGACATGTTTTTTAGCTTTGATACTAAATCCTATATTTGAGATGTGATGGTCAAAGAAAAACTCTATTTCCTTTACATTAAATGGACTAAGGTCCAAAATTGCAAACCAATTTGCTTTATCTAGATTCTCTTTAACCATCTTGTCTTTTAATAAAGGATAATCAATTGGAATGAAAATTAAATTGGAGGTTGAAAATAAATAGTTTATTAGTGTAGCTGAGATAATACCATCGGGACAGTTAAAATGGTATGCTACTTTTTGAGTTGAGGAATCTTGTACTAACTTCAATATGCTAATGCGGTATTCTTCTTTACGTTTCATTAATTCTTCTAATTTGTTCATGTTCATAATCTCCTATTTTACATTTAGGTACCTTTCCAGGTTCTTTTGAAGAATTTGAGTAACTTCTTCAAGTTCAATACCAGTAGTCAGCGAGATTTTTTCAATAACTTTAGGAATAACACCAGGAGAACCTATCACTTTCTCATTATCAATTGTATATTTAACATTACCATCTGATTCAGTTAAAATATGATTTATAGGAGCTTCTTTTAGAACATTAATATGTGGAGAACCAGATAGAATTGATGGATTTATTGTGAAGAAATAACCTCTTTCTATGAATACTCTTCTGATATCTGTTGGACCTGAATACCAATGAATAAGAATATTATGAGAAGGAACGGAATATGAAGTTAGTATTTCTGAAGCTTTTTTTTCTGCACCTTTAAGGTGAAGATTTATTGGTAATTTTCTTTTTTCTGCAATTTGTAAGAAGAAACGGAAATACTGTTCTTGAAATAAATGTCTCTCTTCATTTTTAATGAAATGATGATCCAAACCAATTTCACCAATAACTATTTTATTATTTTTTGCAAATAGTTGTTGGAATTTATCTTTTAATTCCCCACTAAGAGTTTTCTTAGCGTTCCAGGGATGTATTCCAATTCCTGGAATTATTTTATCATATTTTTTAGTTAACTCAAAAATTGCTTCTGATTCAGAATATTTTGTTGAAACTCCAATAACATAATTTAAACCCATTTCCTCCCATAAAATCATCGATTTATCTAATTCAAAGTCTTTTTGGAAGTTTTTGCTTACAAGATGGCAATGTGCGTCATGGAATTTCATTAATTAAACTTAAAACACATCTTTTATATCTTTTCAGTTCTTTATAGAAGTATGGACAAAGAACTATTACCTCTAGAAGAAAGAGTAAAAATACTCGAACAAGAGGTTGAAAGATTACGAAGTTTAATTGAATCTCATATTAGGAATCATGGAATAAATCCTCCATTCCATCCTGATAGCCCATTTCAACCAAAACATCCTGATGTGGGACCTCCTAAGAAGTACAAATAATTAGTAACTTGAAGTGACAAAAATGCCAAAAGACGACTACGATACAATGGTCTATAAGATGATAAAAGAAAGCGATGTCGTTATAGAAGTAGTAGATGCTCGTTTTCCTAGTTTATCTCGAACCAAGAAATATGAAAATATGGTCCTCAGAGATTCCTCAAAAACTCTAATCATTGCTATGAACAAAGTTGACCTAGTACCAAGCCATGTAGTTACAAAATGGAAGAAAATTCTTGAAAAAGAGAAAATTACTGTTATTCCTACATCTGCAAGAGAAAGACTCAGTACTTCGGTGCTGAGAAATCGAATAATTTCAGCTGTAAAAAAAGAGATTTTTTACATAACATCCTGTTTTATAGGATTGCCAAATACAGGAAAAAGTTCTCTTATCAATATCTTGAAAGGAAGATCAAGTGCTCCAGTAGCACCTATTCCTGGATATACTAAAGCGTTACAATTACTTAGGATTACAACGAGATTAAGAATATTTGACACTCCTGGTGTCATCCCAGTTAAGCTTTCAATGGCAGATCAAATTTTGCTCGGAGTTGTAAGACCAGAAAGATTAGATGATCCCGTTAAGGCTGCATGGTCCCTAGTCAATAGAATAGATGAGATTAATCCAAAAGTACTATCAGAAACTTATGAGATAGAATATGAATCACCACCCGAGTTTCTCGAGAAATTTGCAGAAAAACGACACAAGAAGAAAAAAGGTGGGGTACTCGATCTAGAAACTGCTGCAAGGGTTCTTCTAGCGGAACATAATAACAAAGCAAGGATTCCAATTTGGGAAGATCCAGATTTATATTTAAAGAAAAAAGAATAAACGAATAACTAAATTTTCTTCTTCTTATTTCGAATTTTAAGTATAAAATATAATGCTGTAATAACAATTATAGCTACAGGTACACCTATGTAAACTCCAATTAGGTTTAATTTTTTAGTGTCACTAACTTCGAAAACTAAACAAGTTTTTCCTATACTTCCACCTGCAATAAAAACATAATTATTCTTGAATTCAACATCATGAGCGGAAGTTATTCTTGTTCTATATTCAGCTTTTTTACTAATAGAAGGCAGACCACTTATATCCAAATATTCAATGCCATAGTTATCTGCAATGTATAAATGTGTTCTATTCCCTTCAATTCCATGAGCTTCTCCTCCATCATCATCAGAATATATCCCAAGAACAAGTGGGTTATTAGTTGTAGAAATATCCACAACTATAACATTACTTGAATAACAACTTACTGCAAGTAAATTACTAAAAGTATCAAGTCCTTTAGCTCCTCTTGTGGATGGTATAATACTAATATAGGTAGGAGATGAGGGGATTGTAACATTCAGAACTACAACACCGGACTCAGGAAATGCAATAAAAGCAATTCCATCGACAACTATTACATTGTCTGCTCTACCATAAACAGAATAAGATCCTACTTCTACTGGATTAGATAAATTAGTTATATCGACTATGTGTAATCCTGTTTCATAACTTGTTACAAAGGCATAATTATCTTCAGTATAAACCGCATTTGAGATTCCCTCTATGTAACATTGGCCCATCTGAAAAGGATTTGAAGGATCACTTACATTTACAATCTTCAGTCCTTCTCCTCCTGCAGCTAGCAAAACTATATCATTTTCTATGTGTATTCCAAATCCATCCCCTCTATTTAGAAATTCTCCTACTACTTTTGGTTTAATTGAATTTTCTATATCAATGATAACAAAACCATCATTTACAGTAACGTAAGCATAATTTCTTTGGATAGTGATTGCATATCCAAAACCATAACCTGATACTTTAGCTACTTTGTTGAGATATACACCAGATTGAGCTTTTGAAGTTGTTATACAAGTTAAGAACATGATGAGAAATAGAAAAAGCAATAGTTTAGCTCTATTAAAGAGTAATTTAGGTTTTTTCAATGGTTATCAGCTAACAGCTTTCCAAACGTATCTGCACTTATTAATTTTATTTATTATAAATAAAAAAGAAATTGAGAAGTAATTATGCTTCTCTTTTCCAACCATACTTGGTTGTATCATAGAAAGGCATTTTAACAACTTGAGCCTTAACTTGATTCTTTCTGATTTGAACAAGAACTTCTGTGCCAGGTTCAGCATATCCGATATCAACAAAACCCATACCTATGCCTATATTTCCAATTGTTGGAGATCGAACTCCATTTACCATATAACCTATCTTCTCACCTGCTGTATTGAAGATATCATAACCAGCTCTTGGAATCCCTTTTTCAAGTAATTTAATCCCAACATGTTTGATTTTGACTCCTTCTTTTTTAGCTTTTAGAAGAGCTTCTTTGCCAAAGTAGAATGGTTCTTTGTCATGTTTACAGAAGATTTTGAAATCATAACCTGATTCTACTGGATTGATTTCTTCAGTAATATCTTCACCATACAATGGCAATCCTGCTTCAACTCGAAGTGCGTCACGAGCTCCTAAACCACACAAAGCAATATTTGTTTCTTTTCCAGCTTCGAGAATAGCATTCCATACTTTGACACCTTTTGCAGGATTCTCTACACTTGAATCAAATATTACTACTTCAAAACCCATCTCTCCAGTATATCCTGTACCAGTGAAAAGACATTTGCACCCTTCAATTTCAGCATCAACCATTTTCCATCTTCCTGTATCAGGTACACCTAAGTTATCTAAAATTGCTTTATAATTAGGACCCTGAACAGCAAACATGGTTGTTTCTGCAGTCCAATTCTTGAATTCTATAGGTTCACCTGTAAATTCTTCGAAAATTTTAACAAATTGACCTATCCATGCGAGTACTTTTTTTGTCTGACTACCGGCATTACATACATTAAAGAATTCAGTTTCACTCTTCTTACCAATAATTGTATCGTCTCTGTAACCTGCATTTTCATTGAGATAATAGGTATAACCACACTTCATATCTTCCATAGCAGCTATATCTCTTGGTACAAGCATCTCCATTAATTTACTGGCATATTTACCTTTTAGGGAATAACGCCCCATATCTGATACTTCAACAATAGAAACATTCTCTCTTGTTTTCATGATCTCATCATCAATACCAGTGTAAGATTTCGGAAGGTAATAACCAGCAAAATCGAGCATACTTGCTCCAGCTTCTTCGTGTACTTTCCACATTGGAGTTTTAATTAATTCACCCATAATAATAACACCTAATTGTTATATTTAACTGAAATTGACTTTTACTTTATAGATAAAAATGTTATCCATTGTAGATATAATTATTATTTTCTCTTTTTTCGATTTAATAAATTGTTTTTTAAGATTTGTAAGTTTTAAATTTAATAGTTTTAATTATTAAACTTTCAAAGAGAATTATGCTTACAAATTAGGAACAAATAAATAAAAAAAAAGAAAATAAACTGTATCAAGTTTTTAGTAATCTATCTTATACCTTCTTGCTTGCCCTTTATGACTATCAATGAAGATTTTTTCTCCATCAGGACTATCAATAAATTCTATAGGCTGTCCAGGCGATGCAAAAGGTGGTTCTTTTGGAGCAATAAATCTATAACCTTTTTCATGTTTGAATATTTGCAAAATTTCAGTTGGGTCATCTGCTCCAGGTGCAGTTAATACAAGTTTTGGTCCTATTTGACTAAATAATGATGTTCCCCAATCTGATTTATAGATACCGATAATATCATTGAAATCAGGCATTTTCTCTTCAGGTTTTAATTTGAGTTTTTCCTTTTCTTTCTCAATATGAGTAAGGATCTTAAAGATCCCCATATTCAAGGTAAGAGCGGGACCATCTACTGCATTTGTTAATACAATTACTATCGTTTTTTTATCTTGTATAAGTCCAGATCTTGTTATAAAACCAGGATATCCTCCTCCATGTCCTACTATTTTGATACCTGGTAACTCTGTTATACTAAATCCTAAACCCCAGTTTGTTTTTTCAGCTTTAAATTGAACTCGTTGCATCTCACGTTTAATATAATCAGGAAATAGAGTGTTATTGCCAAAAATATGAGCTCTGTAGAATTTAATTAAATCTTCGACTGTACTACTTAAACCTGTAGCAGAATCCATAATCTTTGCAGGAACATGTTCAAAAGGTTCCCTTTCTTGGTTTGGATATTTTATTTTGTATCCTGTTGCATGTCGTGAACGATTAGTATCATTGATATCAATTATAGTATTTTGCATATCAAGTGGATTTAATATCTCTTTTCTAATATAATCAGCATAGTTCTCTCCTGAAGCAGCTTCAATAACTTGACCTAGAAGTGTATAACCAAAATTAGAATATTTTAAAACCTCACTAGTTTGAAAGAAACTTATTCCTTGTTCAACTTGAGATTTAATTTCTTCAATAGATGGAAACTTGTGATTATACCAATGTCCTGTAGTTCCATCTCGTGTCATCCCACTTGAATGAGTTAGTAAATGACGAATTCTAATGTGTTCTAAATTCTCATCTTTTTCCGAAGCAAACCATGGGAGAAATTTAGATACTTTATCATCTATGGAAAGTTTTTCCTCATGATATAACTTCATAATAGCTGTGGCAGTGAATAATTTAGAATGTGACGCAATTCTGAATAAATGACTTTCATTGAGTTTTTCTTTTTTTTCTAAATTAGCATATCCATACTCTTTTTTGAATATAATTTCATCTTCCACAAAAATTCCAACGGCTACTCCTGGAATCTCTTTCATATATGTTTGAAAATCAAGCCAATTGTCTATGAGATGGATAGTTTGTTTAAACAACTTCTTTCTATGCATATCAGTAAAATTCTAAGAGTCTTAAAAACTGTTTTTATCCAAGGAATTTTTACTCTAAAAGTTTAAGACAGTATTTGTTTATATTTATTTGTTTAATATGGAATTAATTAACAAAATTGTATTTTTTCTAATAATTTCAGCTAATTTTGCAATTTATGTACCAAGTATACAACCAGATGAGTTTTCAGAAGCTTCTCTATCAGAATACCCTCTTACTGGTGATTCTGAATTTTTATCATTAGATGAAACACAAAGCGCATGGATTATCCTAGCTGGTGATACAGAAGACCATGCAGACACAGAAGCAATGAGATATGGTTGTAATAAAACCTATGAGATTTTAAGAGCTAAAGGATTTCCTTCTGAAAAAATATTCTATATGGGTCCAGCTGTAGATCCTATAGAACAACCTTATGTTAACACTTCTTCCACAAAAATAAATTTGCAATGGGCTGTTGAAGAGTGGGCACCTTTACATGTAAACTCGTCCCAAAGTCTTGGTATTTATATACTCTCTCATGGTGCTATTAATGCTCTTGCAGTTATGGTAGCTGATTCTTTAAAAGATTATAATTTAAACTCTTATTTGAATAATTTCGAAGCTACTACCGGTTGTAATAGAATATTTATTGTTATTGAAGGATGTCATTCTGGTTCTTTTATTGATGTATTAAGCAAAGAAAATAGGATAATTGTTACATCAACTGATACTTATCATGGTGCAGCTTTTAATGCACTTCGAAACTGGGGTGCATTTTCAGAAAAGTTTTGGACTTCTATTGTATCTTGTAGAACTATAGGTGAAGCTTTTGATGCAGGAGTAGACCATGTACATGCACTAGGTAAGAATCAATATCCAAAACTTGACGATAATCATGATGGGGTAGGTCAAACTCCTTATCCAAATGATGATTTACCAACAGGCTCAGAGGGATGGGATGCATATGAAACTAAGATACAGTATAAACCACTTAGTTGTCCTTCTATAATTGAAATATTGAAAGTTCCTCTTCACATTTTTGAGACTTATGATCCATTTACCTGTTCAGCAGTTCTTGAAGTTGAAATTGAAAATCCTGCATTAGTAGATAGCGTTTACGCAAGATTTACACCAATAGATTGGGAGCCCTATGATCCATTGAATGGATTAATGTTTCCAATAAATGACAATGAAACAAAAATGATTGAACTTGAGAGTCCTACTATGAATGGTATTTTTATGGGAGATGTAGCTTTTGATGGACTTACTTTAGGTGATACATTCAAGGTGAATATTCTTGCTTATGATACAAATGGGTATGTGGCAGATATAGTTTCAACCTATCTTACTTTCAATACAGAAGGAGCAGCACCATTTGACAATGAACCTCCATCGGTTTTTATAATCAATCCAGATTCAAATGATGTGGTTAAAAATATAATTGAGGTCGTAGTAAAAGGAGACGATAATCAAAAATTAGAGAATATTGATTTATATTTGGATAACTCCTTGCTGAAAAGTATACCAATGCCAAGTTATTATCCATATCCTGACTTAAAATTTGAATGCGATACAACAGTATATACAGAGGGCATTCATAATTTTACAGCTGTTGCAACAGATCATCAAGGATTAACAAATCAAACATCTATCTTAATTACTTTTGAAAATGAAACTGCTAGAGAAACAGCTAGTTTTTCAATTCTCTTTACAATTAGTTTAATTTTTGTTCTTGATATATTTGTAAAAAGAAAAAATCAGAAAAAATAACAAGAAAGAGCTATATTCTTTCTTGAACTATCTCAAGAGTCTTCTTGCAACCATTTCTAGTGCTTGTGTAACGGGATAAATGGTTTCATTAATCGCTGGTGCATAACATAGATCCGCTTCTAAAAGCTCTTTGTATGTCATACAACTTTGCATAGCAATTGCTGCGATGTTAAGATTATCTGTAACGTTATGATATCCTATACATTGGGCTCCAACAATTTTTCCAGTTTCTTTTAGAACTAGAATTTTAAAATAGATATCACGAGCATCAGGCATATACTGAGGTTTATCTTTTGTTCTTGCTTTTACTGCTAGAACATTACCTTTCCCATATTTTTCTTCTGCTGTAACTATATTATATCCAACAGAGCCTACATTTAGTTCTAAAAATGGAACAATAAAGTTATTGAGAGTACCTGGAAATTTAATCTCACCTGGCTTAGCTAAAGTCATTGCTGCAACCCTACCCATTCTTACAGCGCAAGTAGCTAACATGGATGAAATAGGATCTCCTCTTATTAAATCAACAGTTTCAGTGCAATCTCCTATCGCAAGTATATCAGGATCTGAAGTAATTAGATATTCATTAACTTTTATTCCCCCTGTTTCTCCTATTTCTAAACCTGCTTCTCTTGCAAGGGTAGTTTCAGCTTTCACACCTGCTGCAGTGAAAACAAAGTCAGTTTCTAGAACTTCATCTTCTGTAGTAATTACTTGAGTAGCCATTCCATTTTCATCAAGTACTATTTCCTTGGCATTAACACCAACTTTGATATCTAAGTGTTCAGGATGATTTTCCTTAAGTAAGTCAACAATTATTTGACTGAAATCTGGATCCATTGCTCTTCTTAATACTCTTGAACGAACGAGAATAGTTACATCAATTCCTCTGTCAGCTAATTCGCATCCGACTTCAAGAGAGATAGCTGAAGCACCAACAATAACAACTTTTTTCGAGTGTTCAGCAGCTTTTCTGATTCTTTCTGCATCTTCTAACCATTTAAGGGAAAAGACGTTTTTACCTTCTTTTGCACCTGGAATGGGTGGTTTAGTCGGAAAAGAGCCAGTAGCTAATATTATCTTATCATATTCTCTTTCAAATCTCTCATCAGTATCAAGATTTCTGACTAATACCTTTTTGTTTTCACGATCTATTTTTTCTACTAAATGTCTGTGTAGATGCTGTACATTCATTTTTTCGTAAGGAATATCTTCACAAATGGCTTCTTCATTACCTTCATCACAGAATTTTCCTCCAATAACGTAAGGAGTAGCACAAGGATGATATAAATCAATAACTTTGGTGTCAATATTTGTAATTTCTGCTTTCCTATCCCAAACTCTTAATGTACAGGATGCAGTCATCCCACCTGGACCGTGACCAATAATAATAACTTTCATGGACGAAGAAAGTTGCTATTTCTTTATTAAAGTTATGAATAAGTCACAAATCTTTTGGTATTTTAATTTAAATCTAGAGAGTAAAATTTTTGATATCCTAATTTTGTGTATTCATATATGGAAGAGTGACGATAAAATGCACTATCGAAATAAAATGGAAGAAATAATGAGTGGTAAACAACGTTTATCTGAAGATGATAGGTTGAAAATGGATTATAAACCAGAATCTATACCCCCTCTTCCAAAAGGGGAAGAAGCTTTAAAACCAACCACTAAAGCTGGGTGGGAAACTGAAGCAATTATCAGAGCAATGATTTCAAACCTTCATAATGGTAGAGATTGGGAGAAATTATACATATACGGTGGTTCAGGAAAGGTTGCAAGAAACTGGAAGGCTTTTTATGAGACAATTGATTTACTTAAAACACTAGAACCTAATGAAACTTTGTTTCTCCAGTCAGGCGTATCTTATGGCAAAATGCAGACAACAAGGTGGGCTCCTAGGTGTGTAATTACTAATAGCGTAATTGTACCCCACTGGACTCCATATTTTGAGGAATTTGTTGCTTCTGGATTATCTGTTTATGGTCAAATGACAGCTGGTTCTTTTATTTTTATAGGCTTACAAGGTATAATACAAGGTACTTATGAAACAATTGTAGCTGCAATCAAAGCTGCTGAAAACAAAGCAATCTATAATAAACTAGATGCATTCGAGCAAAAACTGATTGTCAGTGCTGGTCTGGGACTTATGAGTGGTGCTCAACCTTTAGCTATCAAAATGTGTGGGAAAATAGGGCTTATAGCAGAAGTTAATCCGCACTTGATCGATAGAATGTATAATACAGGAAGAGATCAAGGGGCACCTTATCTAGACTACAAAACCGAATCTATTGAAGAAGCAATACAAATTGCAAAAAACGCAGCTGAAAAAGATGAAGCAATCTCTATTGGTGTACTTTGTAATGCCGTCGAACTTCTACAATATCTTGTTGAGAAAGAAATCACCCCTCTTGTTCTTACCGATCAAACCTCTGCTCATGATCTCTTGAATGGCTATTATCCTATGGGTCTTAGTTATGCTGAAGCAGATGTTTTGAGGGTTGAAAGTCCTGAAGAGTATATAGAAAGGTCGAAGAAAACTGTAATCAAACATGTTAGCTTGTTGGTCGAGCTTAGTAAGAAAGGTGCTGAAACTTTTGATTATGGAAATAATATCAGACAACAAGCTTTTGAACTTGGTGTGAAAGATGCATTTGATTACTCAGGTTTTGTTTTAGAATACGTGCGCCCTCTTTTCTGTGAGGGTAAAGGTCCTTTTAGATGGATGGCTTTAAGTAATGATCCTCAAGATATCAGAACAACTGACGAATATGCAAAGAAACTATTTTATGATGATAAACAACTTGTAAATTGGTTGGAACTAGCTGATAAATACATTCCATTTGAAGGAGGATTACCAGCTCGAGTCTTTTGGGCAGGATTTATTGGTAGAGCTGCTTTTGGAATGTTAATGAATAAACTTGTTGCAGAAGGAATTCTGAAAGCACCTGTAGTTATTGGTCGCGATCACTTGGATGGTGGTAGTGTCGCTTCTCCAAATAGAGAAACAGAAGGAATGAAAGATGGGAGTGATGCAATTGGTGACTATCCAGTTCTTAATTTGATGGGTAACGCTTTAAGTGGTGCAACATGGGTTTCTTATCATGGAGGTGGGGGGGTAGGTGTTGGTTACTCTCTCCATGCAGGACAGGTAATTCTAGCTGATGGAACACCATTATCACAAGAAAAGCTTTTCCGAGTATTAACATGGGATCCAATGAGTGCAGTATTACGTCATGCAGCAGCTGGTTATGAAAAAGCTATTGATATTGGGAACCAACATAAATTAGTTATTCCGGGACGAAATGAAAACAAGACTTTTGATTACACGGCTTTGTATAAACATATTATTAATTTGGTAAAAGAGAGAGTTGGTATAGATCTTTTTGAACCTATGGAAAATCTAGAGATTTCATTATTATGATTTCTCTTTCCTCTACCTATTAACAAATATTAAAAAATAAGTTCCTTGTTTATTTAATTATAAATATTTAGAGGTCTAAAAGATGAAAGTTAGAAAAATACAAAAGTCATCTCTCTTAATTTTGCTTTGTATTACATCGTTATCATATAATGTAATCAATATACGTGCTATAGATGTGTCAGATAGTTACTTTGATATTTATTATCAAGATATTCATGCTTTTCAAGTCACAACAATTCATATTCATGCTGAAGGTTCTCAAGGGCATGTGGAAGGAGCATCAGTAAATGTTTCATCAATAGAAGGAACTTTCTTAGAAACTTCTGATACTTGGGTAACTGGAATAACAAATTCTTATGGAGTACTTTCAGTTCATTGGCAAGCTCCTGATACAGATAATGAAATTGATTCAAAAAACGTAACTTTAGAAGCTGAGATAATTTCTGGTGTAGATAGCACAACCATTGAGACTAATATTACTGTTCATCCAATTGATTTTGCATTGAGTGAATTCGAAGCTTATCCACTTGATGAAGTCTACGAACTACATACAGCTACTCTCTTTGTAAGTTCAAATGGTACCTATAGTCCTATTGAGAATGCAACTGTAAATTTAAGCTGTGATGAAGGTGTGTTTGTAGCTACAAATACTACTTCAATTTCCGAGAATACTGGAGAATTGACATACGTAACAGTTGAATGGATTGCAAATCTTAGTGTAGTGATTGAAAATCCTTTGGTTGTAAACTTTACTGCAGAAATTAGTTATACTGGAAAAATTGTTACTCTTATCCTAAATGAAACAATAACAGTAAATCCTATAGATTTCGATTCCTCTACTTTGATACTTTCTGACTATGATGTTGGAGGAGATTATCCTGTTACAGTAACAACAACTGCTTTAGGTCTTTATGGCCCAGTATCTGATGCTGAGGTTTTTGTTGATGCTTTAGATGGTACTTTTCCAAATGCAATGAAAAATATAACTGGTTATACAGATATAAATGGTGATTTTGTAACTGAATGGACTGCTCCTGAGGTTGCTTCAGATATTAATATTACGCTGACAACTATCATCCGTTTTCCAACAACAACACTTTTTAAGACTATTAATACAACAGTTTTAGTCCGTTCTTTCTTACATAATTTTACCCAAATTTCTTTAAGTGCGGATCCACTTAGTGCAACTGTAGGTGATCTGGTCGATATAACTTTGCATACCACAAACGAAATCGGTTTACACATTGCATTAGCTAATGCAACTTTCACAGCACCCGGTGGGGAATTCGTGGGGAGTGGAACAGATACCATTACAGTTCAAACAGATGAAACAGGAACTGTTTTAGTGGTTTGGGATACTTCAAGTCTAGTTACACCTATTGGTGGGCTCTCCTATCAAATTGATATTGAATTGATAAAAGAACATTACATTACAAATAATTCTGCTATTAGCATTTTCGTTGAACCAAATGTTCAGAAACTTGAAACTTCGTCAACAACTGAGCCTTCAACAATTATTAAAGGAGCTAATGTTACTATAACAGTTTATGTTACAGCAGATAGTGCAAACATTGAAGGTGCTACAGTTCAGATAATTGCATTAGCTGGCAAATTCGCTAGTTCAGATGATGTTGTAGCAACTCTCAATACTGATGCATCTGGTATGGTTGAATTTGTTTGGATAACAGTGGACATGACTGTAACAGCAACTACCAATTATAACTTTGAAATACTTGCTACATTACCAGGTTTTGATACTTCAGATGTAGAATATGTAAGTGTAATAGTTAACCCTAGTGAAAGCGAAACAACTACTCCAACAAATGGTGGTGGTTTGAGTCAAAATCAAATGTTAGGCATTCTTTTAGGTGCTGTAGGTGGATTACTAGTAATTGGAACAATTGGTTATTTAATTATTAGAAAGAAACCAGTGTCATAACCTATCCTTTTTTTATTTTTTGTTTTACCTTTATAGATAATTTAAATAGAAATCCTTACAATAGTTTATTGGGTTCAAATGTTGATTATATTTAAAAAAAGGAGAGCTGTTTCTCCAGTCGTAGCAACTATACTTCTTATAGGATTAGTATTAGCTGCAGCATCAATTGTTTTTCTTGTCGTACTTCCTATGCTTAATCCAGTATTAACTCCAAATTTAATCCTTGAAGAATCTACGAGTTTCATGGATTATGATAATGATGGAAATTGCGATTATATGGAATTTCAGATTATGAATTTACAAGGTAGCGCAGATGCTAATATCTCGCAGATCATAATTCACTGGGTGTTAGGAGATACAGGAGATGATGCTTCGTGGAAACCATTTACCAGTAATTCAGCTTTTATAGGAGAAGGTTCTCGAAAGCAAGTTAGATTTATTGCAGTTGGTGATAATATTGACGAAATCCCAGATAGTGCTGATTTAACCTTAAGAATCACTTGTGGAGATTTTACATCAATACTTGATGTAGGAGATCCAGTCAATGTCCAACTTGGAAATCCTGTACGTGTAGAATTCTTAGATGGTTCTAGCAACCCTATCGTTGGAGGTAATATCAATTTCTATCGGGGCACTGGAGAATATGCGTATACAGGAGAAAAAACTGATATTAGTGGAATATCAACAACTTATCTATTTCCAGGACGATATTATGCTAGAGCGTCAGACGGACTATCAATTTATTATACTGATGCTTTTCTGCATCCGGGAACAGGAATGTTACATCTAGCAGTTCAAGGCGGTATTTTAACTGTAATGGTAAAAGCTGGTTCATCACCAATCGAAAGCGCTGTAACTTATGTTTATGATATATATGGTCATTATGTTGGGAAAAGTGGTTTAACTGGAGAAGATGGTTTAGTTACATTTTCCCTTGAAAATGGTCTATATAAAATACGAACTGATGTAGCAGGTATTACTTATTATAGTAGTGATGTGAATTTTCCAGATACAAGTTATGTTGAAATTGATACTGGTGGGGGAGACATTTACTGTAGAGTTATTGATGGGGGAAATAATCCAATCTCCAATGTACGTGTATATCTGTTTAGAGCTTCTGGTAGTTATTTTGGAAAGTATGCTACTACTAATACAACAGGACTTGCAGAATTTACTGCTGTTCCTGGTGGGGCTTTGTTCAAATTCCGTGTAGACTATTTAGCATACAGATTGTGGAGTCAAGAGTTTGGGGCATCGTTTGGATCTATCATAGATGTAAATGTGGGTGGTGGAACTATTTACGTAAATGTAACTGACGGATCTGGTTTAGCAATTCAAAATGTAAGGACTCACTTATTTACTCAAACTGGAAGCTACTCTGGAATATATGCGGACACAAATGCATCTGGAATAGCAACTTACAATAGCATTGCAGGTGGATGGTTTAAAATTAGAATCAGTTATTTAGCTCAATATTTCTGGTCACCAGTTTTCAATGCTACTAATGGATATATTGTCCAGGCATCATTAGGTGGAGGAACACTTTATGGTAACATAACTGCAAGTGGAAAACCAATTGTTAATACTCGTGTTCATCTCTATACTTCAACTAATTCCTATACTGGACGATATGGTGATACTGACTCTTATGGTATCGTAGAAATACAAGGTATTGGAGAAGGCTATTACAGAATGAGGATTAGTTATCAATCAAAGTATTATTGGTCACCAGTCTTCTTCTTCAATGAGACAGCTGTTGTTCCATACGATATAGGCGGAGGAACAGTATATGCTAATGTTACTTCTGGTGGAACACCTATTAGCGGAGTAAGTGTTCATGTATTCACTCCTTCGGGCAGCTATGCTGGTGTTTATGAAGATACGAATGCTAGTGGAATTGCTGAATTTACCACACTTGGTGGTGGTGACTTCAAATTCCGAGTCAGTTACCTATCTAAGTATTTCTGGAGTGAAGTCTTTACTACATCAGACGGATTAATTGTGGATGTTGATTTAGGTGGAGGTATTATCAACGTACACCTATTCAACAATTATGGCTACAACATTTCAGGAGTAAGAATACATCTCTTCACAGAATCAGGCTCTTACGCACAAAAATATAGTGATACAGATGCTAATGGAATAGCAACATTTACAGGTATAGGTGAGGCTAATTTCAAGTTCAGAGCTAGTTACCTATCTAAGTACTACTGGTCAACAGTATTTTTAGCAACTGATGGTTTGAATTTCGACTTCAATATTGGTGGTGGAATTGTATATCTACATGCTTTTGATGGAAGTAGTACAGATATTATTGGTGCTAGTGTTCATTTATTCACCTCTTCAGGAAGCTATACAGGTTTCTATACAAATCTTGATGGTTCAGGAATGTTATCTTGTCCAAGAACAGGCGATGGTACATTTAAGTGGAGATTGAGTTATCTTGGTAAATACTTCTGGTCTCCTGAATTTGATGCTATCAATGGTTCTACATTGGAATTCAATATAGGTGGAGGAACAATATATGTGCATCTTACTGATAGTGAAGGTGACGATATTGTAGGGGGTCAAATCTATCTATATACTTCTACAGGTACTTATACTGGAAAAGTAGAATACACTAATTCAACTGGATGGGCAGTTTTTTATGGCATAGGTGATGGTGAGTATAGAGTAAGATATAGCGAAAGTGGAACTTCTTATTACGCATATTTCACTGCATCTATAGATCTAGTTATTGAATTCTCAATTCCTGTTGCTTTACCAATGCCACTATTAATGGTAACAATTGATTTACCAAATAACAAGGAAGTTTATCTTCCTTCTTTTGTTTTTTCTTAATTTTTTTATAACACAAATCTTTAGTTTTATAAAATTACTAAATCATAATTATATGGTGATAAGTATGAGTTCTGAAATACTAGACATTTTAGAGCAATGTGCGTCTCAAGGAAGAAAAATACTTACTTATGAAGAATCTAGAAAAGTAATGGATAGAGTAGGTTTTCCTTTAAATAAGATGTTTTTTGCTCAAGATGTAGAAGATTGTATAATTAAAGCATCTGAAATTGGTTATCCAGTTGTTTTGAAAATTGTTTCAAAGGATGTTGTTCATAAATCTGATTCTGGTGGGATTAAAGTAGGAATTAAATCTGCTGAGGAGTTAAATACTGCTTGTTGTGAAATGTTAAAAACAGTTGAGGAATACCATCCAAACGCAAAAATTGATGGCTTTAGTGTTGAAGAAATGGTTGAAGGAGTAGAGCTTCTCATTGGAACTAATACTGATAAACAATTCGGTAAAATGATTGCTTTAGGGATTGGTGGAATATTCGTAGAGGTGTATAAAGATGTATCTTTTCGTCTTATCCCAGTAACTAAATACGATGTTGAGGAGATGATTGATGAAATAGTTGGAAAAAAACTGCTAGAAGGTTATCGCGGAAAACCTAAGATTGATCAAAAAGAATTGATTTCTTTTGTATTGAAAGTATCAGATCTCATAGAATCTTTTCCTCAAATTAAAGAAATGGATTTAAATCCAGTTGTAGGTACTTTTCAAGGTTTAAGAGCTATTGATGCTAGAATTATACTGGAGTAAACTACGTGACTTAATACTAAATAAAATACTTTTTAAAACCAAAGAATTAGAAGACTTGGTGATTGAATGTCTAAAATCAAAATAAGTCATATTCTAGTTAAAAAACGATCACAAGCTGCTGCTATTCTTGAAGAGCTTCAAAGTGGTGCAGATTTTGCAGAATTAGCGAAAAAGCATTCTTTGTGTCCTTCGAAGAAGAGAGGGGGAAGTTTAGGTTTTATCACTCGGGGAGATATGGTGAAAGAATTTGAAAAGGCTGCTTTCTCTTTAGCTAAAGGGGAGCTTTCTGGTATTGTTAAGACTGAATATGGCTATCATGTTCTTAAGCGAACTAGCTAGTTTTCTTTATTTTTTTCAGTAAGAAAGAAATATTTATATTTTGTTAGGTGTGTGATTATTCAGCACACACGATAGTGATTAAAATGTCAGTAGAAGTTGATGATAATATCAAAAGACAAGTGAAAGAAATTTTCCAGCATATGGAAAAAGAAGTAATTGTCAAGTTATTTGTAGATAAGGATAAATGTTTGACATGTACTCAAACAAAACAAATCCTTGAATTATTAGTAGAACTTGCTCCAGAAGGAAAGTTGAAGCTTGATATATATAATAAGGAAGATAATCCCCCTGAAATTAACAAATATGAAGTAAAAAGATTTCCAACCATTCTAATACATGGGGATGAAGAACACAAAGTTATCTTTACTGGAATTCCTAGTGGTTATGAATTTGGGACATTAGTTGAAGATATTCTAGATATCTCTGCTAGAAAGGTAACACTGAAACCAGAAAATCTAGAAAAAGTAAAGAAAATAGATAAACCTATTTCTATTCAGGTTTTTGTTACACCAACTTGTCCATATTGCCCATCAGCTGTTCGTATAGCTCATAAATTGGCTATGGCAAATCCTAATATAACTGGAGAAGGAATCGAAGCAACCGAATTCCCACTTTTATCCCAAAAATATTATGTTATGGGAGTTCCAAAAACTGTTATTAACGGAGGAAAAGTTCAATTTGAGGGAGCTTATCCTGAAGATAATTTTGTAGAAAAAGTGCTTGAAGCTTATAAGGCAGCTTAAAGCTCCTCTAAGCGCATTTTATTTTTCTTCTTCTAGATCATCTTGAACGATTTCACTAGGATCTTGAAGTTCTTCTTCTTGTTTTTCGTCTAATCCATGTTCAGAAATTTCAGATTCATCATCTGATACTCCTTCATCTTGAGTTTCTAATTCTGGGATAGGTTCTTCTTGTTTCTCATCAACAATTTCTCCCTTTTCCTCAACATCCTCCTCAATCTCTTCATCTGGATCTTTTTCAAATTCTTTCTTTTCATCAAGCAATTTCCTTATATTTTGTTTAACCAATTCAATTGCAGTTTTCTTTTGCATTTCTAATTCGCTGAGCTTATTTTTAACATCCTCTTCTGAAAGAATTTTCTTTGTTTCTTTCTTTGTTTCTATAGAAATTGATTCAATGTAATCTTTGATCATATTCAATCTCATATCTAAAGCTTTGAAAGATTTATGATCATCAACGTCATTAATCTGTTTTGGTAAGCCTTGGAGCTCCAACAAATATTGTTGAACTTGAAAAGCATAATTATCTAGTTGATCAAGAGTTTGAAAGACTTTTTTCTCATATTCTTTTTCTTCCATATCCGCTTTTGTAGGTCTAGCTCTCTTAGTTTCTTTATCTGTAAAAAGAACAACATGAACCTTACCATAGACATACAGAAGGAGTGGCATTACAAAAATCATAATGAAAATAGGTATAAAACAGATTAGTGGAATAGCTATTATCGGTTTCAATCCTTGGAAATTTACAAATAAATTTACCAAGGTTGCTTGAAAATTTGGGATAGTTTCATAAAGAATTACTATTATCATACTATAAAATAAAACTACGGGAATAGATATCCCAAGAGATTTCAATACCGACTTTAACATATTGATAGTAGTATCAAGAGAAACTTCATCTTTGTAATGGTAAACACATTCAGTTACAGTTATTAATGCCACTAGAAAAGCAAGTGGTACCTCAAAAATTGCTAATATAAGAACATTCATTGAGAATATTGGAATTAGTAAAAAACTAAAGATTGCTGCAACAATAAATGAAAAAACACTCTGATTTAGATTTCTTGACATCCTTGCATGTGGCATAGTTATTACGTGTGTGAGTTTATAAAAAAAGGTTTTCCATGAAGGAAATCACTAAGTAGCTTTTCCAATCAACTATTTATTTTCAATAAAATTTATGAAGTTGAACTTAATTGTACAAATAATGAAAAAAAACAAACTTTTCTCTCTATTAATTTTTTCAATTCTACTCTCCATTATTAATACAAATTACTCTTCTTATGCTTTGGATAATAGTGAACATATAGGTGAAAATTTACCCATCATCAATACTCAATATAATGCTACGTCTCCAACAGATTATTTTAATGAAACAACATACCCTAGATATGCACTTGCAACTAGACCTATAGGTATGATTAAGTATCCTAACAAAGTAAATCCATCAATTGTAACCTATGGGAAAGAAATAAAACTGATAGTATCTGGTTCTTCAGAGATTACAAATTGGAATTTTACTTTAATAGATGACAATATTTCTTTTTCACTTGATATTATTAGTTCTAATTATGTAGAAAATAAATGGCATTTTACTACTTTACCTGAAATTGAAAGGGAAGGGCTCTATGATTTACAGCTCAATTGCAGTACAGGTGATGACTATCAGACCCATGCTGTGCAAATACTTGAGGAACAGCAATATCCTTTTACTTTTGCACACATCTCAGATTCTCATTTTCCAGCGTATTATGAGGATTTTAATACCACCTCTATCAACCTAGAAACAATAGAAGATATCAAAGCAGTAGATCCTGATTTTATTATTCATACAGGTGATCTAATTCAAGGTCCGACCTTGTATTTCTTGAACCCGGAAACTGGAAAACAAATGAGTTCTGAGATGCAGTATAAACTCTCTCTTTGGGCTTTAGATTTGTTCGATAAACCTGTTTTCTTTATTTATGGGAACCACGAATTTATTTCATCATCTTTAATTCCTGATGACCCAAAAACGCAGTACTATAAGTACTTTGGAGATGTTGTCTATCAGAACTTTACTTATCTAGATTGGTCTTTTATAGGTTATGGTGCTGAATGGCCAGGATTATCTCAAATGGACTATGATGCTGTATTTGAAATTCTCACACAGAATTCTAATGGAGCAACAGTTCTTTATTATCACTACGATTTTGCAGGACATGCTTCTAATTTATTGAAGAAATTTCCTATAGAATTAGCACTTTCAGGTCATATTCACCAAGAAGAACTATACATGAACAAAAATACTTTATACCATGTACAAGCTCCATTATTTGAGCATGAATTTACACTTTTTACTATCCTGAATGAAACTAGTTTGAATGTTGATGCTCAGCTTTTTAATTTTGAACTACTTCCGTATGTACCACCAACTCCTATTGAGACTACAACAACAGCCTACGCTTTTGGACCTCTTATGATAATAATATTTAGCGTGATGGTATATTACTATAAAAGAAAGTAGTAAACTATCTTTTTTTTCTTCTATATTAAACAAATTTATATTATTTATTTCTTAACTGATTCTTGTTTGAAGTAGAGGTAAGAAAATGCTAGAGCTTGATAGATATAAAACACCTTTAAATGAGGTGTTCTCTGAACAAAAGAAATTTGAATTACAGTTATTGGTAGAAAAAGAACTGGCTGATGCAAATTTTAAATTAGGAAAAATACCTGAGGAAGCAAATAAAGTAATTCAAGAAAGATGTAATCCAAAATATGTAAAACTAACAAGAGTGAAGGAAATAGAAAAAGATGTTCATCATGATGTAATGAGTCTAGTTTATGCAATAGCTGAACAATGTGGAGATTATGGTGGTTATGTACATCTTGGTGCTACTTCCTATGATATCCAAGATACAGTGCGAGGTATACAACTTACAACTGCAAAACAACAAATTCTTGAAGATTTACAAAAAACAATTGAAATTACCAAAGAATTAACATTAAAACATAAAAATCTGGCGTGTATAGGTAGAACTCATGGTATTCACGCAATTCCCACAACTTATGGTATGAAATTTGGTAACTTTCTTAATGAATTAATTATTGCGAAAAAAGCTCTTGAAGATGCTATCATTAATTTCGGAAAAATCTCAGGAGCAGTTGGAACATATGCTTCTTATGGTACCCAAGAAATAGAGGATATTGTTTTAAGTAAATTTAACCTGAAAAGACAACCTATAACAACTCAAGTAATCTCACGAGTTGTTCATGCAAAATTTATTCAATCGTTAGCTTTGATAGTTTCAGTTTTAGAGCATTTTGCAAAAGAGATAAGGAATCTTCAGAGAACTGAAATAGATGAAATAAGAGAATCTTTTGAGGGAAAACAAGTAGGGTCTTCCACTATGGCTCAAAAACGAAATCCCGAAAAAAGTGAACGAGTTTGTGGTATAGCGAGAGTAGTTAGAAGCTATTTACAACCTGCCATGGAAAATATCTGCTTAGAGCATGAAAGAGATCTCTCGAATTCTAGTACTGAACGTATAATCTTCTCTCAAACCTGTATTCTTACTCACTATGTAACTATACAGATGAATCAAATATTGTCATCTTTAAAATTAAATAAAGATAAGATTCAGTACAATTTGTATTTTAGAAAAGGAGCACAATGTGCTGAAAATCTTATGTTAAAATTATCTGATAAAATAGGTAGACAAAAAGCTCACGAACTACTCAAAAACTTATCAAATGAAGATAATTTCACAGAAGCAGTCAAAAACAATGAAATCATAAATAATTACTTCGATAAAGAAGAAATTGATAAAATACTTGATCCACTAAATTATCTTGGTTTATCACAAGATATTGTTGAAAAATTGCTGGATCTTTAGTTTTCAAACTGCTTTTTAGCTTAACCATATAACTGCTGAAGCATTGTTTTTTCTCCTGCTAAAATCTCTTCAACAAATAGGTTTTTACTTATCTTATGTAAAATCTCAAGCAAAGCTGTCTCGGGTTTGTCATATGTTTTAGGAGTTCCTAAAACTGATTTGATTGTTGTTTGCTGATTACCTTCCCATTCATTGATATTATATTGAATTGTTAAAAGTAAACTTCCAAATTCTTCGATACCTGTACTAGCAAAGTATTCTGAAGCTTGAACTATTATTTCATTGTAGTCTCTTTCTCCTTTTACAATAAAATTCCATAAAAGATCTATAAGATACAGAACTCCTTTTAAGTAGTAATAGTTTGCTTCAGTTACCAAACCATTTATTAAACCAATATAGTTATCAACTTCTTGAGCTACGAAAGGATCTTGTAAATTGTCTTTGTTTATCTCTATTACAAGAAGTATCAAATTAAAAAGAATACCGGATGAAATTAGTTTATCGGTTTCAAGAGTTTTTTGAATTGTTGAAGCGAGAATGGTGTATGCTTCGACATAGTCATTCTTGTACATCTTCCTTAATGCCTCAAGATATACTATCCAGTTCGCTAGCTCCTTAATTTCATTTTGAGAATCCTTAAGTTTTGCTAACATTTCTTCAAACAATTCTTCATTATCTTCAATAATGTATAATAAACCTTTTTCCACGTAAAGCTTGTTCAAAATTAGTCTTAAATTATTATCAATTAAATATCTCTCAGCATATTTATAATTCTCTTTGGAATCCTCAAACCGATTCAAATACAGATTCACTTTTGCTTTATTCATATTAATTATGACATTTTCTACATAATCTTCTTCTTCATTAAGTAATCCAAGAACTTTATTGTATCTTGCGAGGCTTTCTTTGAAATCTCCTTTAATAGCTAGTATATCAGCTATTTTTCTTAAACATCGTATTCTCTTATTTTTATCAAACACATCAGAGTAGTGACTGTATGAAGATCTCAGTTTAACTAAAGCTTCATCAAATTTACCTTGTTGAATATCAAATGATGCTTGTAATTCTTTGATTTCTGCAATTTTCATACTATCAGATATTCTTAAAAAGAAATTTTTAGCTCTTTCAAGATGATTCTCTGCTTTCTTGATTTCTCCGAGTTTTGTATAAGCTTCTGCAATTACAATATCACAATTTGCTAAGCTGTCTTCATCTCCAACTTCATGATATAGAATTTGACATGCTTGAAGGGAAAATATCTGTTTTCTTATATCCTCACTTCTATTAATCGCAATTTGTGCTCTTATCCGAAGAGCATCTGCTTTTCCTCTCTGATACTGTATTTCCTCAGAAAGTGTTTCAATTTGGTCGGTTCTTTTAAGTGCTGAAACAAAATTTCCTTGTCTAAAATCCTGAACTGCAATTTGAACTAAAGCTTTAGCGAATTGTCTTTTATTAGCAATATTTACAATTTGACTGTATGCTTTATCATAAATTTCTTGTGCTTTTTCTTTTTCATTGGTTGTTGCATAGCTATCTGCTAGAGCCAGCAATGTCATGAAAGTATTATTATAATCTTTGTAAATTTTAAAAAGTGAATTTGCCATTTCTAAACTATTTCTAGCTAACTTGTGATTCCCTAATTTAACTAAAATCTGCCCACGAATAAAATGACCTTTGGCTGCATAATATTGAGAAATGCCTTGTAGTTTATCATTTGTTTGTGCTGCTAGAATATTGCCGTTTTTTAAATCTCCTTTGAGGAACTGTACATGTGCGAGTCCTACATCAGAAGCACCTATCAGTGGAATATTAGCTAGATTTTGTGCTAATTTTCTCGCTTGTGTAAATATTTTTTCAGAAGCTATATAATCTGATGAATCTAATTGTTGCTCACCTAACAAAAGCAGAGCAATTAATTGCCAGTATTGATCCTTTTCTTCTTTACGATTTTCAGCAAACTCTTCTATTTTTTTGATACCTGCAATATTGCTAGCAGATTGAAGTTCAACAAGACCTTCAATAAAGTCTTTTAATTCTAACACTTGTTGAGGAATTCTTCTTATACTTCTTGGATTGAAAATATCTTCTAATCTGTTTTTATATTTATCAATATTTTCAGTATCACCTATAAGTTGTTTAAGATATATTATCCAAAATATCGCTTCTATAAGAGGGATATAATCTGCAGTTTCAGTGTCAATAACTTGTTGCAGTAAGGAAATACATTCTTCAATCTCTCCAATCTCAAAAAGAGCAACGCTACCCCATACTTTTGTTCCTAAAATAGTGTCTGTAATAGATTTAATTGCTAGGTCATATTGACCAGTTATTACACCAATCTTACTTGCTAAGTATCTTAGTTCTTCGTCAGTTTCATATACAGGATCATCAATAATGTTCCAAAGAATTCTCCCTATTTGTTTAGATGACTCAACAGTAAATCTTCCCTCAAGAGTTTGAACAATGAAATCAGTAAGCTCTGGACTTATACGATTTCTGTGTGCAGCAATTTCAGGAGGTATAGATTCAGTCATTTGTAATCCTTCTATAAGCAATAATTATAAAATAAAGAGAGATTACAATAAAAAAACTTTATGTAACTGTTTAATCAATTTTCAGTGCTTCAAGATTTACGTTTATTACCTTTTTTACACCAGGAATTCTTTCCTTTAGTATTCTTTCTACATAATCTGTTAATGTCAGCTGACTGTATGGGCAACCTCTACACGCACCTTGCAGTTCTACTCTAACAACGCCAGTATCTTCATTAACTTCAACAAGTTCTATGTCTCCTCCATCTTGTTGAAGAGCAACACGAATTTCATTAAGTGTAGCTTGAACCTTGTCTTTCATAATTATCACTAATTTTACTGATTGTTTTAGCATAGTGAGATGCATTTAAAGGTGTTTGTCTCGTACAAAATTTACATAAATTCATGTCTATGAGGTTCCAGTTTGTTCTAATTTTTGGTAAGTACTACTTGTAAAAGGAATTAATGCCATTAAAATAGCTCGTCTAAAAACATCTTTTCTCATAACTCGATTTCCTGTAAATATTGCAGTACACCCTCCTTTCTGCTTGACATTTTTTTCTTTTGAAATCCGATCCATTATGTCTCCTAATTCAATTTTCTTATTCTCTTTAAGTTCATTATAGACACTTTTAGGTAAGGGCATTCGACCACCACCTGCTAGAGATTTCTTACCATTTTTATCAATAATACAAACATACCATGTTAGAAAAGCTCCGTAGATGTCTTCAAACATACCTCCTTCCATACTGACATAGTAATCTGCTTCAGTGAGATTTTGTGCGATTTCTACTCTTTTTACAGCTGAATCTAAAGTCTCTTCTGAAGATAAAGGCTGCTGTAAAACTCCAGTGTGTTGAGAAACATCTATAGTTTCGACTTTTACATTAGAAAAATGGGATCTAAATGCTTCTTTTGCAGCAGAAATCTTGACGGGATTTGTTGAGCATACAACTATTTTCATCATTTTCAATCTCTAAATAATGATATCTTTTTTAAGCATGATGTACAAACATAATTTAGGTGTTTAGGATGAATGAGTGCCACTATTGTAAAAATCCAGTGCAATCTCATTGGAACTTTTGTCGAAAATGTGGAGCAAGACTAGTTCATAAAGAAGAATCAGAGCTTGTTGTAAGATCAAACGAAGTCATTGAAACAGCAAAAGAAGACCCGGAGTCTCCAACAGGAATGATTTATGAACCTCTAGAAGCAGAAGAAATAGAAGTTGAGGAAAAGGAAGAAGAAAAAAGAGAACTTACTGATGATGAACTTGTTGAAAGAATTGCGGATGTAATTATAAAAAGAGAAGAATATAATGTACTTTTAAGGAAAAAAACAGAACTTGATGATGAAATAAACAAACTTCTTGATAGAGTTAAAAATAAACTGATTCCTAGAGATGAAGCCTTACCAAGGATTAAAAAATTAAAAGAAGAAGTAGAAGAAGTTACTTCTCAAGAAGAAAAATTCGAAAATTTCTCTGCAATCTTACCAATTGAAGAGATTATTGAGGATAGAAACAATGAACGTAAAAAACTCAAAAAATTAGGCGGTTTGAAAGGAGATAAAGCTGTAAGTAGAGCTACCTTGGAAGAGATGGAAACTAAATTTCAGAAAAATATAGAAAATCTCACTACAAAATTAAATATTGAGTTAGCAAAAATGCGAAAGACCTTCGATGCCCTTGAAAGAAAAATGAAATCTCTTCAAAGAGATTTAGAAGTTTTATACGTCAATTCACAAACAGGTGAAATTACAACAGTGGAGTATGAGCAACATAAGAAAGAGAAATCCAAAGAAATAGACAGAATGAAAAAAGTTAGTAAAACTGTTGCAAGCATCCTAGCTGAAGCGAGATAAGTAGGTGAAAAAATGATATCGGATCCAATACATACAATTAATGATAGGTTATCTGTTGTTGAAGGACCTTCAGGTGATGGCGGAGAACGCAACAGAGGATATCTACTTGGGAAAGATTCTTTTGCAATTATCAATACTGGAAGAAAGGGAACTTTAGAACACGCTTTTCTTGAAGCAATTCATAACAAAGGAAAGGAAGCAAAAAATGTAAAGTATATTTTTATAACACATCCGTATCCAGATGTAATCGGTGGAGTTTATCATTTAAAGAAAATATTTCCCAAAGCTCAAGTAGCTATTCATGAAAAATGCGAAGCAATAATGAAGGATCCGAATACAATACGAACTGAAAATTTTAGGTTTACTAGAAAAGAAAAACTGTATTTTGCAGTGAAAAAAGATCCTTTTGATGATATAGAAAAATTTCAAGCAGATATTTATTTCAAGGATGGAGACAAATTTGAGATTGATAATACAAAGTTAATGGTTATTAACTTTGACAGCGTCTGTAAAGGACATAGCATGTTTTTTGCAACTAATGAAAGAGTTATGTTTTCTGGAGATGCACTAAATCTTTATCCTGCACTACCAAGTAGCTACTTAATAGATTTCTCAGGCTCTTATAAAAAATGGTTGAATAATTTGGAATTTCTTGAAAAAGCCCAGAATATATCTATGATTTGTCCTGCCCATGATAACTATCAGGAAGATAGACATGTTATACCTTACATTTCTGATGTAAAAGAAGCATTTCATCAATTTGAAAATCAGTTAGAGATGGCAATGACTGAACAAAAATATCTAACTATGAATGAGCTGATAGAACGAGTGCATAATTCACAAGGAATTGTTTGGTATCATCCATATTCTCTTTTAGCTCCAAAAACCAATATGACAGCTCATTTACAGAAATTATTGGATGAAGAAAAAATCCAAAGAAATGAAAAAACAGAGCCTATTACTTATACTTATATTGCGCAAAAAGATAATTTCTTCTAAGCAAAATTGCTTAGAATCCTTCTATTATTTCTCTTAAAATGGAGAAAGGACTATCAATCTCTTTAACAGAAACTTGTGCAAAGGTTTTGCTTCCTCCTCCTTTTGTGTGAGTTTTAGAACTAAATCTATTAACAATCTCGTTTGCTGGTAAGGAGTCTATTGTTGAAAGCAAGTAAAGAATATCATTGTTTCCAAGTAGTCCGAGAAAAGCATTTTGTTGAAGCTCTTTAGCTGAAGATTGAATAATTTGTCTATCTATCTCTTCCAGCTGTAAGAATGTGACTGATTGTCCATTTATTGTTTGACTCCAGTTATTAATTTCAGCAAAAATCATCCTCAGTAATTTCACATTACCCTGTATTAGCTCTTCTACATTCTTTATCTTATTTTCTACCATTTCTACAAGTTTTTTATCTCTCTTTTCAGTAATTTCTTCTAAATTAAGCATTAATTCTCTCTGATAATTAGCGAAATCAATTGCAGTTTTATCAACAAAATACTTTATGAAATCCCCTTTAACTGAATCTAATATAATTCCTCGGATTTCTGAAAGATTCTTAACATGAGTTCCACCGCAACCCACTAGATCATAACCTTCATCTGACCCTAATTGGATTAATCGGATGGTTTCCTCATGTGAGGTTTTCCCTCTAATTTTTGATTTATATTCTTTAGAATACGTCTCTTGATCAGTAATAATAGAAACAACATCATCCCCTTGGTAAATTATTCTATTTGTTTCTTCAAAAGCTTTAATGATTTCTGAAAGATTGAGTTTTTTATCGACTTCAATCTCTACTCTTCCTTCATCAAAATTAGCTTTTAATGTAATGCAATTATATTTTTCAATAAGAACATGAGTGAGTAAGTGTTGAGATGAGTGTGCTTTCATAAAGTTATATCTTCTCTCCCAATTGAGTTTTAAAGTAACTTCATCACCTATTGAAAAAGGAAAATCCTCTTTTATTTTTACTTTATGCCAAATACCTTGTTCATCTTTGTAAGTCTCTATAATGGGATATTCCTGCTCTAAATATTTCATATGACCTGTATCATAAAGCTGCCCTCCTCCTCCTGGGTAAAATATTGTTTTATCAAATAGAATATCAGAATTTCTTATATCAACAATTTTTGTTTTAATTTCTTTTAGGTAAGGTGAATTCCAATATATCTGTTCAGAAGTTTCTTGATTCATTGATAAAAGCTCTTTAATTTAATAAAAAAAGTTGTGATTGAAAAGAAGAAAAAGAAAGGAAAAATTATTGTTTTTTCAGTTTTCCTCCACAGCTAGTGCAAAATTCATCAGTTATTTTATTTGTTGCACCACAATTAGTGCAAAAGACCTCATCTTTTGCTTTAGTTGGTTGTGTTGGTTGTGTTGGTTGCTGAATCGGTTGATAAGAAACATCTACATCTACCTGTTCTCCAGCTTTATCTTTCCATACTGCTTCCCCTATTGCTGATCCGATAGCTGCAAAACCTATGAAGAGAAGTGATGATACAATCATTACAACTATGAAAATTATACCAATTAATATGATTCCTATACCAGCAGCAAAACCTACAAATAAAGTGAAAATGTTCTCTGAAAAAGCTTCAGCGACAGTATTACCTGCTGCAAACATTATTACTCCAATTATTATCCCAAATATAGTAATCAAAGCAGAAATTATTGCTGATATCTTTACACCATCGTTTTTATAAGCTAAGAATCCTAATACCATACCACCTATTACTGCTCCTAAAGCTGTAAAACCAAGTCCACCGTAATTATCACCAGTATTAGGAAAAATTGCTAGTGGTACAAGTATTCCAAGACCTGCTACAACTCCTAATAAATCGAATAAAAACCTATTTCGTGCCATGAATAAATATGTAACATTTAAGTATATATTTGTTTAGTAATGAAAAACTCTCCTAACTTTTACAAAAAGGCATTATTCCAAAAATTTTTAACAAAAAATAATGAATAATTGTTGAGAGAGCTATGACAACAAAACTTGAGAAATATTTTAACGCAAAATCGTTTTGCGTTGTAGGTGCATCGACAACTCCAAATAAACCTGGAAATGTCGTAGCATATAATTTTGTTAATTATTTTCCTGGAAAGACTTATTTGGTCAATCCAAAAGGTGGAAAATTATTTGATACTAAACTGTACAAATCAGTTTTAGAAATTGAAGATCAGATTGACGCAGCATGTATAATTGTACCAGCTAAATATGCTCCCCAAACATTAGAACAATGCGGTCAAAAAGGAGTAAAAAATGTTATAATCACAACTGGTGGTTTTAGTGAAGCGGGTGAAGAAGGACTAGAACTTCAAAAACAGATGCTCAATATTATGAAACAATATCAGATAAATGTTATTGGTCCAAACTGTCTAGGATTATACTCTCCTGCTTTAGGTTATGATACTATGTTCTTACCTGCAAGTAAATTGAAGCGACCATCTGCTGGTCCTGTATCTATCTTTACGCAAAGTGGCGCTTTTGGTGCAGCTTTTATAGATCAACTGTCCAGATTAGGTTCAGGAAAGTGGGTGTCCAAATTTGTGTCTTATGGAAATGCTAGCGACATAAATGAAAGCGATGCTTTAGAATACGTTGGTGGAGATCCTGATACAAAAATGGTTCTCATCTATCTTGAGGATTTCAAAGATGGAAGAAGGTTTATGGAAAAAGCTAGAGAAATATCCTTGAAGAAACCTATTATGGGGATTAAAGCTAATAGAACAGTAACAGGAGCAAAAGCTGGTGCTTCTCATACTGCAGCACTTTCATCTGACGATGTAATTGTTGATGATCTACTAGATGATGCGGGTATAATACGAGTAATAACTTGGGATCAATTAGAGGATTGCGTTTTAGCTTTTGGGACACAACCCTTGCCTTTAGGTGATAGAGTTGCTATAGTTACCGATGGTGGAGGAGCAGGTGTTATGGCTTCTGATATGGTTTCTGATTGCAATCTCAAATTAGCACAATTCTCAGCTGATGTTCAAATTAAATTAGATCAGACTTTTCCATCGTTTTATGCTACCGGGAATCCAGTCGATATTACAGGCAGTGCTACAGCTGAAGATTATAGGATTGCTCTTGAGGCAGCATATAATGATCCTCAAGTTGATTCTGTAGTTAATATTTGCATACCTGTAATTCCAGATTTAGATATTCAAGAATATATAGCGATTACAAAGGAAATAGCTCATAGAAAAGAAAAACCTTTTGTCACATCTCTTGTAGGTGGTGAGGAAGCCGATTTTGCTACTTCTGAATTGCTCGAGGAAGACATTCCTGTATTTTCAAGTCCAGGAAGAGCAGTAAGGGCTCTTGGAATGCTTACAGATTATACGAAATATCTTAAGAAACGAGGGATAGATCCTCATACAATTATGGTGGAGGAATAGGAATGAACGAAATAAAAACCATCATTCAAAAAGTAAGATTAGCAAATAGAACAGCTCTTCTAGAACATGAAGCTAAAATTGTTTTAAAAGAAATGGGGATCAATGTACCTCCTTCTATTCTCGCACATGATGCAGAAGAAGCAGTGAAAGCTGCGGATTCATTTGGTTATCCAATTGTGATGAAGTTAATGTCTCAAGATGTACTTCATAAAACTGATGCCAAAGCTGTAATTGTCGATCTAAAAACCTCAGATGATATTAGACATACTTTCCAAGATTTTATGCATAGGTTCGAGAACGTCAAAATAGAAGGTGTTCTAGTAGAAAAAATGGTCGATAAAGGTATAGAATTGATAATCGGTACTAATACTGATGATGACTTCGGACCAGTAATATTGTTTGGTATCGGTGGTGTGCTAGTTGAAGCTATTAAGGATGTAGTCTTTAGAATGTGTCCAACAACTAAAGAACAATCTCTTGAAGCAATAAATGAAATAAAAGCTAAAGTGCTTCTAGAAGGTTTCCGTGGACTTCCTACAGTAGATAAAGACGCTTTGGCAGATTTAATAGTTCAACTATCCAAACTTGCTTGGGAATATAAAGATGATATCTTAGAAATGGATATCAACCCAGTTATTGCAAATAGTTCAGGGCTTTATCCTGTTGATGCTAGAATTATCCTGAAATAGCTTACTATTTTTTATTTTTTTTTCTAATAAAAATAGTGTTAGAGTTCTTCCCAATGTTCCTCAAATTCTATCTCTTCTTCCTTTTCTTTAGAAGTTGTTCTCATGTCAAGTTCAACAAGTGTTCTCTTGATTGTTTCAAGTACTTGTGAATCATCTTCATAGTGTTGTGAATCTATTATTCGTTTGTAAATACTTTCAGGAATATTTTCAACATATCTCAGACCATAAGCTACGAAGTTTCTAACTTTTGGATTATGATCATTTTCTAAAATATTAACCAATCTTTCTATAGTTTCTTGATCTCTAAGATACAAAAGACACATTGCTGCTGTTGCTCTTTCTGCTGGATATTTACTATCCAACATTGAAATTAGCTTTTGGTTTGTTTGAACAGAGTCATTTCTTTTTGTGAGTATTAGTGCTAACCAAATACGAATAAAATGTGGTGATTTATCGAAATTTTCCTCAATTTTATTTATGTCCACTTCTTTTCTTAAAACTAGTTCTTTTAATGCAGTATCAGTGTTATCACCAGCTAAAGTAAGTAGAAGCGTTCCTAATTTATCTTTATTAAATAATGGTAAAATAATCATAGGTACAAAAAATACTGCTATTAATGGATATAACCCTACTTCGTTATAAACAAGTTTGTTAATTACTTCAAAGAAGTAAAGCACTCCTCCTATTAAACCAACAATTTTGAGAGGATAATGATATTTGAATCTTCCTCGAGGTATTGGATTTTTAACGAAAAAGAAAGAGATTGCAAAAGCTACAACTCCAACAGATATGGGTGCTGCAGTGTAAAGAAAAAGCACCTCTCCAGCTGAAGTCTGACTTGTTATTGCAGTTGTAAGGTACATTATAATAAAATAGACAAGTACAGGAATTCCAGTTGAAAGAGTTAATATGGTGATTCTCTTTCTACGTAATTTTCCTTCCAGAAAGGAAGATTGTTTTCTGAGAGAAGGTACCACTGGTTCAGTCATTTGCAGTGTTGCTTGTGTCATACCTTTCATTAGGTTTGTATAACTCTCAGCTCCGTATCTCTTTGTAATAAAAGAATTTACTAGACCAACAAGAACAACGAAAATAATCAATGAGAATATAATACTTAGTAGTTGAAAGAGGAATTGAATTATTATTTCTATTACTAGAACCACAATAAAGAAAGCTAGAAGTGCAAGACCTTGTTTTTTCAAGGTTTTCCAAGATTTCTTAAAGAAACTGATTGTATCTTTATAAAACAGAACTGGATAAGCTATCATTGAATACATACCAACAAGTTGTATTGTTTGTAATGTTTTAATCAAGGTAGCAGAAGTTTGTGATACACTTGGAAAATTATATTTCATGATAATTAATAATTCGAAAACATTTGATGAATCATATCCAAAACCAAATCCTAGAAAAAGAAGAATTAGCGCAAGTTCTATTCTTCTACTCAGATGATAAACAAGTATTATAACTAATGAGGTAACCATGAAATAAAAAAGATCCGTAAGAAAAGGGAGTAATAAACTGTAAGATTTTTGTTGAAAGGCTCCAACTAAATATTGAGGAATTGAGAATTGAGATAGTTGATAAAACATTAATAACATTGCAGAAGTAGTAACTGCTACTCCCTCAAAGGTTCTGACTTTTCTATTTATTGAATACATGATACCAGCATATAATAAAGCAAAAACTGCTACTGATAGAAGAATTGCCATCATATAGATGATGTAATCATTAAAGGACCATTGAATTGTTGGAGTTTGTGATCCATTTCCTGAACTTCCCTGATCAATTGGAGATACAACACCTGCGATACTATTAGCAGCAGGTTGAAGATATTTAGTATAGATATTTGACATACCTAAAATAAATGCAAAACCAAAAAATGATATTTTAAGTATATTTAATTTATTCCCAGCAATTTTCTTTGGTGAATTTAATTTTATTCCAAGTTTGATTATATAATAAACACTCAACGCGATAACCGCTAATATCGTTCCAACAGAAACAAGTGTGATTGGAGTCAAGGATGTAACTTGTCCACCAGCAAGAAACAAATCATGGAAAACATTAAATCCTAAGATGAAACCAATAATTATTGCTAAAAGAATTCCTAATAATTGACCACCAAATTGAACTGTCCAGTCCATGAAGATAAGGTCTCTTGCAAGGATAACGCTAAAAGGTTGAAAATCTTCTTCTTCAACATTCTTTTCCTTAGTTTTATTATCTTCATTTTTTTTGGTCTCTTTATTGCTCATATTTAAACCTCAATATCACTTAGAATCACATCAAATCTTCTTCTTCGTCTCCTAGTATATCTTCTGATCCGTTTTCCGATGAAATAGAAAATTACAAGAACAATACCAACAGCTATTGCAATACCTGTGTAAATTACATTATAATTCCTACCTATTTTGATGAAAAACTGATAATTATTATCATATTCAATAAGTTCATAAATTTGACCAGCTGCATCAACTGCAATCGACACATTCCATATTTTCACTCCAAATCCTTGGAATTCCTCAAATTGCAAATCAACCGTTTGTCCTACATCTAAACTATCAACTTGCTTGATTAGCTTAATCGAATCATTTAACGCAAGGGTAACCAAGAAAGGAGCAGAGAGAATTGAGCCGTTATTCTGAACTGTGAAATCAATCTGCAAGTTTCTAAATTCGGTTGCATTTTCAGGACTAACAACTATTTTTTTCAAATTTAGGTTAGGAAAACGATACCATGAGTAAATATCTGTTGTATTTTCATTATATTCAGCAAAATAAGAGATAATGTTCAAAGGATACAGGACATTAGCTGAACTATTCCAATATACGTTCTCTGGAGCAGATGTAATCATGTTACAGAAGAAGAATTTTGTCCCTACAATCCCAATAGTGTAGTTAGAATAATAAGTAAGCATACTACCTTCTCCTCTAGTTATTAATCCTGCTTCATCATAAATTAACGTCCCATTCTCTTCCAAGTACATCGGGAGGATTTCAGCTCCATCATCTAATACAATTACATCTAATCTTTGATTTGAATAAACTAAAGACGAATAGAAAATTTCTCCATAAAGCATACCTATTGATGAAATATACTGTATACCTGCTTTATGTGCTACTCCATTAATAGTGTAGTTATATAAAATAGATAAAGAGAAATTGGCATTAATGAAGGAAATATTATAAAAATAATCTCCGACTGGTATTAGATCGTTTGTTAATGTTGCAGTACCATTGTTTGGAAGAGTTATAAAATTAGTATACTCTGAATCTGTTTGATAAACAGCATTTCCACCTTCTCCAAGAGTAGAAAGTGTAATTTCAGCGTCCCCTTCAAGTAATGGTATAGAATCTGTGTCTGGAGGAGGGTGGGTGTAATATTGAGTTCCCCAAAGAAAATGGGGGATTCCAGTAAATGCAAAAGATCCTTCGTTATCAGTTAAAGAGTAAAAAACTACTCCTATTGGACCAGAACCTCGGATAATGGAACCTGCCATTACATCTATATCTGTTGTTTGACCAACAAAATCTATCTTTCCTGTTTGAACTGATTCTCCAGGTGTGTATACTGAAAATTCAGAGTTATTAAATCCTGCAATAATCTTTGCTTTCATATTGTCGTATGGACACTGATATTCAGCTCCCCACATAGACATTACTAAGGGAGAATATGAAAAAGTATCATCTGAAATACTTTCAGAGAGATGATACACGTTGATTTGTAAAGGAACAAATGTTTGGATTAGAGAGCCATTTACCATGTTTGTTTCGATTGAAGAATCAAGGATAAGCGTTTGATTTGCATTTAGATAAACTGTTTTATCATGGGCTATGGGATCAAAATCAAAGATTATAGGAACTTGATCATAAAAAGTACTTATCTCTACTATAGTCGGTCCAAATGGTCCCGATGTAAACAATAATGGTAATCTATAATTGAGATATAAACCTCCTGCTGCGCTACCCCCTCCAGTATCTTCTCCACCACCTGGCGGTGGAACCTCACCAGAACTAGGACTACCAGCATAAATGTAATTAACAGTATATGTTGTTCTAACAGATAGAGGATTAATTAAAAACATCAAAAAAATGAATGACGCTGTCAAAATTCGTGTATTCATCTTACCCTTCCCCTTCTTTTAGAACCAAAATATATTAAAAGTAACTTTTCCATCAGAACAGTTGTTGGGGCATCTATCACATCTATATTTAAGCCAACAACCTTCCTCTTGAATTCATTTATTTCTTTTATTTGTAAACCTAATTCATACATGAACATACCACGTTCAAGCAAATTACTAAAATTAACAGCTAATATCTCTTCAGTTTCAGGATCTTGGAATTTAACTTGTCGTGGATTTTTTGGGAATAGAAACTCTTCTGGATCGTGTATGTGAATTAACTTAACATCATGTCGTTTTACATTTGCTGCTCTGAAACCATCTAAAGCTTTCTCAAGATTCCCATGGAGATCTGTAAGTATGATTATAATTGCTCTTCGTTTCTGAGCTAGAGCTATCTCTCTAACACATTCACCTATATCAGTGTAACCTAGTGGAGCGACTTTTAACATTTCGTTAAATATAGTATATAAGTGAATTTTACCTCCTCTTGGTGGTATATATTTGTGCACTTTATCAGAGAATGATACCCAACCAAAATTATCACGATTATTCATGACTGTATAAGCAAGAGTAGCAATTGCCTCTACAGCCATTTTTATTCTAGGAGTTGGCTCTCCTAAAAGCATTGAATAACTGGTATCTAACATTAAAATTACATTGGTGTTCCTTTCTTGTTCATAATCTCTTACAATTAGTTTATTTGGTATTTTTGCAGAAGCATTCCAATCTATAAATCGGAGATCATCTCCTTCAGTATACTCTCTCAAATCAGAAAATTCTGTTCCTGGACCGCGAAATATAGATCTTCTGTTCCCTTGTAAAAAGCTTGTAGACTTCTCCTTAGCAAGAATTTCAAGTTTCTTCAGCTTCTTCAGAGGTATTTTTCCACTTTCTTTCTTGTCCTTAACAGATTTAGGAGCTTCTACAATTGTCATTTTTTTTACCTTCGTTTCATTAATTCATCATATACATTTTCTATTGATTTGAGTATTTTCTTTCCATCTTTCAATTGGTAGTCATCATCCCATAATAAACTATCAATAATACTGAAAACTTGTTCTGTTTCTTTTTGAATCTGCTTATTATCTTTAATCATATCAAGAATAACTTCGTTAATATCTACCAGAATTCCAATATTTATCTCCCCTTTAACAATAAGTGAGAGGATTTTCTGATAGGTTTCTAGAATTTTCAGTGCTTCGGTTCCTTTCTTTTTTATTTTTTTAATGTCAATTACAAGTGGTTCTTTTATCTTAACCTTGTCTTTCAAATCTTCTTCAAGAATTTCTTCAAGCTCTTTTTCAACTCCTTTAGCTGGTCTGATTCTTCTCCTTTTTATGGCTGCTATATAAGCAAAAAGTGGAAAGAGGTTGAAATACCAGCTAGGTTCGAGAATTCCTTTTTCTATCATAAGTTTCTCGAAATATCTATTTAGAGATAATCCAATAGACATTAGTATCAAGAACAAGTGACAGATTATCATCCATGAAAAGGAAGGGTCGTTAGCATTAAGAAAGACCATGACTGCTACACTTAATAGAAACCATATAGCCATAGCAATGAAAATGTAACTCTCTTTTTGCCAATATAACCATACACCTATCAAACTTGAGATGATAGTTACTGTATAAAATATTATGACTTGAATTATAGTAATTCTTGACCAGAAAGTGAAGTAAAAAGTAGCTAGCATAATAGTTGAGAACATTGTTGCACCGAATGCTGCTTGAGCCAATTGTCTTACATTACTTTCAAATCTTATATCTGTTCTAAATTGATTTCTATCCAAATTTCCTCTAAATTTTACATAACTCTGATAGAGTACAGCAAACATCATTCCTCCCATAATAGCGATATCAAAAACAGAAATCATAGTTGTAGTATTTAGGAGTGAATCTATTGATACATTATCATATACAGTTGTAAATTGATTTAGAATGTCTTCATGAAATGACATAGGTGCAAAAATTACGATTAATATTGCATATAGAACCCATAAGAGATTATTAGTTGAACTAATTAGATCCAATATAATTGGTGGTTCAGAGATGTTCCATTCAGCACCACTAAGGAATTTGGGCATTCTGTCTTGAATATAACGGGAACGAATTACTCTTTCTAGAATTTCCGCTCCAATAATCAATGCAGCAATTATTGGTAGAGATATCCATATCCCAATACCATGTGTTGAGACCCAGTTTCCTAAATTTTCTTGTTTAATTGGACCAAGCAAGAGTAAAAAGAGGTTTACACCAGTTGCATTAGCTATTGTTTCTCCTGCCGATGGAATAGTTGCTTGGAGAACTGAGAATAATATAATCACGAGGAACGGTGTTAACTTTAGAAAAGAATACCAAAGTTTCTCCAACCTTATACGAATCCCTACACCTCTTGCAGTTTCAACTAGAGTTGCATTCAGTTCGTAAGGGTAAATTTTACGAGTACCTTTAACTACTGCCCTTGATTGACTTTTAAATAATCTTGTTCTCATTCCAAAAGATCTCATCAAAACATCCATCTTTTGTAAAGATCTGTCAAGTGGTGTGGTTGGTTTTTTAGAGCTCATCTTAATTACCTTCCTCCTCCTTAGTTTTATCCCTTGTTTTCTTCAATTTCCTTGCTTCTCTTTTTTCGGGAGCATTCTTAATTGATTTTTTAATGCCTTTATATGCTACCTTAGACAATTCTATTGTTTTTGGAACACCAATAAACAAAGCTGGAGTAATCATTACTACAAATACTACAAGAAAGATAATTATCCATCTAATGAAAGTTTGAGGATCAGGAAATCCTGGCAGTTTAATTACAGGATTTACCCCTACTCTCTCTACTTGAATATATGATTTGTCCCCTGGAAAATATGCCTTAAAAAGTGTATCTTCTGTATAGGAAGAGCTGTGTGCTATTATTTCTATAGAGATGTTAAACAAATTATAATCAGTAGGAGCGATTAGTGTAGTATTGATATTGTAAAATTTATTGGTTTCATTTAATACAAAATCCCCATCATGGAGATACCTTGCTTCAGTTTGGTTATCTGGATATACATAAGTAATATCAACATAGGTTATTGTTATATTATATCCTGACTCAATATTATTTGCTCCAAAAGTAATATTAAAGTTCACATTAGTATTTTCTTTCCAGCTTAAAGGAGCTCTAGAAACAACTGTGAAGTTTGTATTTGGATCAAATTCAAATCTATAAGTCGGTGAAGTATAGACACTACTTTGTCCATTGGATTGATTTGTAGTTGTTATAGTCAACACTAAAGCCGATAATAATACTAAACTAATTATAGGTTTTTTCAACTTCATTTTTGCTCTTTTCTCCATTTCTCGAATTTTTCTATTAAACTCATAACATTTTCTACATAATCTCTTGCTTGAGCTTTGGTGTAGTAGATTTGTTCTTCATTTTGCATACTATTAGCAATACCTCTTCCAACAGAAAGAAGTTCTAATGTTTCTGAAACCAAGAATGAAGGAACATACCTTCGAATAGTAGTTTCTTGTAAATCTTCATTTACTGCCATTAGGTTAACTGGTACAATTCTACTTAGATAACCTAGTAATTCCCAATACTCACCCAACATAGCTTTCCAAGGTTCTACAGAAATATCAATTTCTCTTGATTTTTTAATGGAATTTATCTGTATCTCCTCAACTGATACTAACATCTCATATTTTTGTTCTTCTTCTTGAATCTTCTTTATCATACGCCTTCGAATAATATAATAGGTTAAAAGGAAAGCAAGGATAGGTGCTATCAATCCTAATAAACTTAGGAAAATGAGATTATTTCTTAAGGAATTCTGTTGTTCTTGAGTTAGTTCAGTCTGCACTCTGAAATGCTCGAATCTTGCAGACAAATCTTCAATAGCATCAAGTACATCAATGAATGAATAAGTAATTTGAGCTGAGAACAAATCGTGATAAGGGTCAATTTCCCGATCTGGATGAACAAATTGTATTTTTGTTCTACCTTCAGGAGTCTTCTGCAACTTTCCATCTTCACCTAAAATAAGGTAACTCTCAGGTGATGCACTATAAACAATAGCCCCTTCAGGCATTATAACGCTATAGTCAATATTAGCTTTGGAATATACTGGCTCAGATTGAGAGTCATTGTGTAAAGCTGGATTAACAAACAAGAGCCAGAAATAATCTAAATAGACAAGAATGTTACTATTATTATAATAAACATAAGGACGAACAATTTCATAATGAATATAACCTTGAACATTTCGAATTAGATACCTATCACTAAATTGCTGATAGGATAGTGGGGTTCCAAATTCATTGTAAGCTCTGAAATCAAGAACATTACTCGTATCAATCCATATACTATAATTATCAACAGTAAATCCAATGTCAAAGTATACCGTTTCGAAAGCGATATCATCTTTACCTAAATCTTCAACTGCAGTATAATCCATGACATCTCCTTGATTTAACACTGGTTCAGATGTTTCCATAGTTACCATCGTGTTATTAGTGATGGTTTGAATATTTGTGTTATCCGTTACTTTTTCATTTATATGAAAATATGGTGATAGAAGTAATAAAATAAAGAAAACATCAAATAGTGCTGATACTCGTTTTCTTGGATCTTGTTCTCCTTCAATATCACGAAGCATTTTCTTGGGCAAGCTTCTAGCCTCATTTAAGCGTGATTTGAATTTTCTTTTTGCTCTCAGATAGCCATATAATGCAGCTATTATGCTGACTGCAACAGCTAGAAATGCGATTAGTTTAAAATAGGTCTGGAGTAGATTCAATAAATTATCTATCTGTTCCAGTTTTTGTTCCTGACTTTGATTCTGATACATTTGTTCTGTAAACTGTAAATAGATTGGATCGAAATTGTAGGTAATTTCATATGTGAGGGGGTCATGAAATGGATCCATAGCTCTTTCTTGGTAATCCCAAGTTATACCAAAAGAATTCCCCTCTTTAACGATAACTGCATTGTCTGTAGGGGCAAAACTGACTAGTCCCGCTCCTTCCGGCAGGATTTGTTTATTATGATAATTCACAGGAGCAAATCTTTCTTCTCCTTCAGGCGTTACATAGCTGAAATAAGCCCAGAAAGTATCAAATATAACGATGAAATTTGTGTCAATAAAATAATCAGGTTCACTATAAGTTACTATTTGATAATAGAGTTCTGTTGTTCTGGTTTGAATTTCGATTCTATCATCATAAAGAAAATAATCAACGTTTTCAGTTAAATTACCTAAACCATCCCAAAAAGCGATTACTTGCATATTCGGGACATTACCATAGATCGTAAGATAACTTCCTGGTGAGTTGAGATCCACCCATTTAATGTACCCGTTTGTTACAGTTATGTTATTTTTATAATAATATTGATCTTTACTAATTGTAACAGTAAAATCTGTTTCTTGAGCTTGTACCGTAGTCGACTTTGAGTACAGTATAAAAACACTACTCCCAACTAAAGCGATTATTTCCAAACTTATAACTATGAGTAGGATTAATCTGCGTTTTATCTTCATAAGTTTCAATCTCAAGTTTGTACAGATGGAGCAGGAGTGTGTTTTAATATTCTATCAATGATTATTTCAGAAGTTGTTCCATCAAATTCGTATTCTGGTTTAATTAAAACTCTATGTCTTAATACATTCTTAGCAACTTTCTGAATATCTATCGGATTTACATATTTTCTACCATTCATGGCAGCTGTAGCTTTAGCAGCAATGGTCATCCATAAACTAGCTCTTGGACTTGCACCCATGTAAACTTCTTCACTTTCTCTAGTAAGATTAACTATTCTTACAATATATTTAGCGAGGTCATCAGAAATACTAACCTCCTTTCTAACAAACTTTTGTAATTCCAAAACCTCATCGCTTGACAAGACAGGCTTGATGTCTTCGAGCTTATCATATGAATCATACTCACCAGTAAAACGATTTACTATCTCAACTTCTTCATTTTCTTCAGGATAAGTGACTAAAACTTTGAAAGCAAAACGATCTATTTGTGCTTCTGGTAAAGGATATGTACCTTCGGTTTCGATTGGATTTTGTGTAGCGAACACAATGAACGGAGCTGGTAATTCATATGTTTTCTTCTCAACAGATACCTGTTTCTCTTGCATACTTTCAAGCATTGCTGCTTGTGTTTTTGGTGGTGCTCTGTTAATTTCATCTGCTAACAGAAGATTTGTAAAAACAGGTCCTTGTTTGAAATAAAAATCTCCTGTTTCTGGTCTAAACGCCATAACCCCAGTTACATCTGAAGGCATTAAATCTGGTGTAAATTGTATTCTTTTGAAATCTGCAGAAATTGCTCTTGCTAATGCTCTTGCCATTAGTGTTTTTGCTATTCCTGGCACTCCTTCAAGTAAAACGTGACCATCAGCTATCACTGCGGCTATCATGGCTTCTATTACTTCTTCTTGACCAACAATCACTTTACTGATACTTTCTTTAATTTGTTTAATTTTTGTAGAAAGGTCCTTGATGCCAACTTGGGTAGTTTTTGTTTTTTTAGTTGAGGGTTTTTTCTCCTTTGAACTCATTATTGACACTCCGTAAAAAGAGAAGCCTAATTCCCTTATAAACATATTTTATTACAAGAAAATTAAATCTATCTAAAAAACAAGTAATTTTTCTAGGTTATACTTTCCCCGTAACAGCTTTTTTAGCTGATTTTGGAGGAGGTGATTCTTCCCATTCCTCATCAAATGACCATTGAGAAAGAGAAATGGTAAATGAAGAATCTTCTCGACCAGGACATTCAATTCTAATTGTAAGTTGATCTTTAGATAACTCTTCTACTTCAGGGTGTAAACAGTTTTCTTCAAGAATATCCATCAATGCAGCAACATAAGTATTTGAGATTTGATTAATACTTTCTTCTTGAATCTTAAGTCCAACCTCTCCTAATTTATAGCATGATTTACGCCCGTCTTTAAATTTCTCAATTAAATTAGCTTTTATCATTCTATCAGTGTGATGTCTAACAGTATCATGATGGATTTCTAGGGCTTTAGCTATCGCTGTCTGATGAACACCTTCATTGTTTAAAATATAAGTAAAAATTTTTCTTGCTGTAGCATGTTTTAGAACAACAAAAGCCTTCTCTACATCTTCATCCCTTAGCGTTCTGGAAAAATAAACTCTTTTTCCACCAAACTTAGTAGACTTGATTAAATTAGCTTCCTCCAACTTCCTAAGATGCCAGTTTATGGTACCATGTGGTGCAGTCAACGTACTAGATAATTCAAAAAAATATGCGCCTGGTGTTTCGCATACTAATCTATAGATTTCCCTACGTAATGGATGGAGTAGTAAGGTAAGTCGTTTTTCCTTTACTCTCCGTTGAACCATGGTTTCTTTCTCCTTTTACTATTTCTTGTATTTTTTATGTTCTTCCGTTTATTTAACTATTTGGTGTGTAATGTTCAGTAATATTTAGTCTGTTCAAACTAACTAGAATTTCGATATCAAAATAGAATGTGAAAATATAAAATAATGAAAAAATAGGGAGTCTCACAACAAGATGGTAAATCTCTCGGTGGATGGAGAAGCAAAGTGAGACGTTTTTCCTTTACTCTCCGTTGAACCTGACGGTTCGCTCCTTAAACTGTTAGAGTATCAACCTCTACGCTTGATACTCCTTCGATTCGCTCAAGTTCATCTTTTATTTGATCAATGCTGACTTCCTTAAGCTCATCAGAGTCAATATAACCTTCATACACACAAGCACTTTGTGTGAAACACAAACCAGTACTGTACAATGTTTTAATACCGAGTCTAATGAAAATAGAACCCATTTTACGAAGGAAATCAGGAGATAACTTTCCGATATTAATATTGATTTTTGCTACTTCATTAGTGCTAGTAGGAATGATTCTAATGATTCTAGTATTAGGCGCAAGAATCAACACTGCAAAAGTTTTACCATCTGGTTTGAGAGCTGATAGGAATTCTTCTGGTAGTTCTATTGGCTTTTCAGCCTCTAATTTTACCATCTTTGCGATTGTAACGGATTGCTTTTCGCTGCTCATTTTCTTTTTTCTCCATCTATAACTATTATTGATTACTTTATGTAATTACATTTATATAACTATTTTGCCTTTCTTAAATACTTTACGCTACTGCGGGTGTTATCTCGATGTTATTCTTTGTTAAATTAAGTGAATATTTAACTAAATCTTATCTTTGTAAACAAGAATGTTAAACTATTGCAATAAGTTTTAATAGCACTCACATACTCTTAATTTCATACTTGAGGAAGTTATAATGAGTGATTTATCTGCTAATGAAATTGATGAAATTGAGGATGATCTTTATTCAATTCCTCATCCAACACGATCCTTAATTGGTATTTTTATCTCTACGTTCTTTCTAAGAGTAGCTTTTGGAAGTACTACTGTACTCATGCCTATCTATATTTTTCAACACTTGAAAGGTATGGCTGGATGGGGTGGGCAGCTTAGTATAGTAATAGTAGAAACAACCTATGCCATTGCAGTAATTGTTAGTTCAGGATATTTTGGTTTTAGATCTGACACATCAAATTCTAAGCGATGGATACTGATGGGTACAGCTGCTGGAGGGATAATATTAGCAGGGTATGGAATTTGTGCCTTAAATTGGGATGGGTGGATAGGAATTACACCTTTGGTAAATGGATTGATGATTTTTGGCATGAGTATCTACCATTTCTTACATGGGTTAGCAGGTTCTTGTAAAGTAAATGCTTCATATGGGTATATATCTAGATTCTCCGTTTATGAAACTAGGGCTACTCGAATAGGATTCTATAATGTATTCGTCACTGGTGGGAGAGCTGTTGGAGTTATTCTTGCTGGTGTTTTATATGATGCTATTGTTGGAGTTACAGAAGTTGATGAAACTACTTGGAATCCAACGAATCCTCACAGATTAGTTTATCTATATCTCATATTTGGTTTCGCAATTCTTCTTTCAGCTGTTATAGTTTATTTTATGTTAGATAAAACCAAATCAGTGGTCAAAGAGGAAAATTATAGTATAAAGAAGGAATTGTTAACTTCTTGGAGAATGATAAAAGACAAAAGTAGAAGGGGAATTATTTTACCGCTTCTTGGAACAGCTTCAATTGTAGGGATTCTTAATAACTGGGGTTTTCTTGTTCTTTCGTTAGAATCAACTCCTGCTAAAGCTAGTTGGACAACTGTTCTTTTTACACTAGCTATGGGTGCTCCAATGGCTTTGTGGGGGTGGTTAGCTGATAGAATAGGTAGAAAGAAGACATTATGGATTGGTGTCGCAGGATTGCTAATTATGTCTGTTATGATAGGTATTGCTTTCTTTGGTAATTATCTTACTGGAGGTAATCCTTGGTATGATCCAAGCTCTCAGTTTGATGCTGGAGGTTTTATCCAACCAGAAAACCTTTGGTTGACAATTATTCTTATTCTTTCTCTTATTATGGGTTCTGCCTATTTTCCAGCAATAAGTGGTAGATTGGGAGATAGCAGTTCACTCGGTGTTACAGAAGGAGTTGATGGTGAAACAAAAGAATTGGAAAAAACTGCTGAATTTCATGGTGCAACCATGAGTATTCAACAAACCATCCTCTCAATAAGTGAAATTATTGGTATTGTAGTTGGAGGTCTAGCATTAATGATTGTCTATGCTCTAGCCAAAACTGCAACTAATTTTGCATATAACATGATTGGAATGATTGTTCCAATACTAATCTTACTTATCTTTACAACAATAGTGTCATTTTTGTGGCCAGCAGAAGATGAATTTATAGAAACTAGCAAAGTTAGAAGAAGGAAAAAGAGCTAAAAATTAGGAAAATTTTTCCATTGAATTAGCTCTTACCCACAATTTTTTAACCTAGTATTTTTCGCAATCATCAATGAAAAACAATTGGTTGTTTCTAAATCAGATGTCATTTAATACAGACTTCGTAGACCCCGATACAACAGTAATTGTTGGTTTTTCTGGTTATGGTTCTGTTGGTACTACTGTTTTAAATCACATTATTGAGAAACTTAATGTTGAATCCATAGGTTTCTGGGGAACACTTAGCTGGTTTCATAAAGGAATTTTAGAAACACCAATTACAGTTTATAGATTAAATATCAAATCTAAAGATAGCAATGAGAAATTTGTTCTAGTAACTTCTAGGCTTCCTATACCTGTTGTCGGATTTAATGCTTTACCTGATGCTTTTTGGAAATGGCTTTCTCAAGAGATGCTCTCTTGGAGAGCTAAACGATATGTGGTTATTGGTGGATTAAGAGAGGATATGCGCAATTCTTCTGACGATGCTTGGACAACTTTAATTCCTACAAAAAAATATACAGAGACATATGGTACCAAAAGAACTTTCAAGGACGATTTAACGATTCGAGGTCCTATCAGTTTCTTACTTACAGAGGGAACAGCCTACAATCTTCCTGTTTTAGGTGTTCTATCCTATTGTAACACATATGATATAGATTTAGATGCAGCATTAATGGCTTTAAAAGACTTAGAAAACCAGCTTAAAATAGATTTAGAATCTGAAGAAATTGTGGAATTTGATTTTTCATTTCTAGAAAACCAGATAGAACTTTTCCAAGAAGAATCAGATTTTGAAGAAGAGTATGATGAAGAATTCGACGAAGAGTATGATGAAGAATTTGGAAATTATGATTCTAAAGAAAATAGCAAAAATCATTTCTCTTCTGATGATGAGAATTCGTTTCATTTAGATAGAACACGTAAAGATGATCTTAATAAATACAAATAATTAAGAGATTAATTCATTGAAGTCTTCTATTTTTTCTAAAGTGATCGCATTTACTGGGCACACATTTTTACAGATTCCGCAAGCTTTGCAATATTTTTTGATTACTCGGACTTGACCTCCTTCTTTATGTATTGTACCCTCTGGACAGTGGAAAAAGCATTGAAGACATTGAATGCATTTGTCTTGATCTATGTGTGCTTTTTCGTTGCTCCATGCGCCTGTTATTCTTGATACAGCTGCTCCTGGACCTATAATCTGTCCAGATTCCAATTCCATCTTGGGGATGATAGTACCTATTGGTAACTCTTTAACAGTGGGTAACCATGTTTGAATTTTGGTGTTGTTTCCTCCACCTTGTGTTTCACCGAAAATGGTTTCTTCATAAGCAATTCTTGCTGCTTCAACATTCATTTTTGCCATTCGATTACCTAAACGACCTCCAAAAACTGACATAATCCCTCGCTCCAAGTTTTCAAACGTGATGAACTCAGAACTACGAATTAATGAACCTAACATTGCACTATTAACAACAGGTTGCACTAAAAATTCTTTAGCTATTTTTGTAGCATCAACCACTGCAACTTGAGTAGGTTTTGAAAGTTTAATTTGTTCAGGTTTTTTTGGCGAATTCAGAACCCCAATTCCGTCTGGTTTCAAACCTTGAACAACATCTACTAATTCTAGCAGAGTATCATCAAACACTACAACGACATCTGGTTCATAGATTTGGGCTCTCTTGTATATTTTTTTATCATCAATACGCGCAAAAGCTAGAACTAATGCTCCTCTTCTCTCTGCTCCAAATGATGGGATAGCTATAGAATGTTTTCCTGCGTAAAAAACAGCTTTTGTCAATGCTCTCGATGCCAGAACAGAACCTGTCCCACCTCTTCCATGGAATCGGATTTCTAGCATCTTATATCACTGTACTCAATGTCAATAAGTACATTATAAAACTGTTGGAAGCACATTAATCTTCATTCTTTTTTGAATTTATCTCCGTTCCCAATAACCATTTATTAAATTCAGTAGCTAAAGAAAAATCTTCTGTCAGATCAAATTGTTTAGTTGTTCTTATCTTTTTTTCTAATATGAGCCTCTCTTGAAAGAGTGGTATTATCTTATTTATATCTACAGCATACAAATCAAATAGAAAGGAGATTGGCTCAAAAAATTTCTGGAGGAATTTCTCAAATTCATCAAAGTAAATCATAAGTTCTTTATAGGTTTCTCTCGAAACAACAAGATTGATTATAGTTACCGTTTTCCTTTTTAACCTGAAGTCTTTTGCATCAAGGTTCTTAAGATTTAAAGCAAATGCAAATAGAAAGAGATCATCATCTATTTTAGTTGTAGCTAGCCCTTTAATGTCTTGATTCTGCATCATACCCATTAAAGTGGGATATGTTGTTAGTACGATCTCAAGTTTCATATCTTCAATGTCAGAAGCAAAGATTTCAAAACCATTGTCTGCAAAATAGACAATTGCATATCCTTCAATCTTTTTATTTTCAGTATCTAATAGAGCAGTCAATCTATTCATGATTCTTTCTGTAGTTTATTATAAAAACCCCAATTTGTAATGTATTCTTCAGTAAGTTAATTAAAGCAGAGATTACTAATACTAAACAATGGATAAGAAATATCTCAAAAGGATGAATAATTTCAAAAACACTCCAGACCATCTGAAATTTGAGTTATTAAAAGAACTTTCTGAATTATCTGAAGATGATCAAATTACGGAATTTCTTTTAGATGTTGTTGAAAACGAAAAATATGATAGAATAAGGATTAATGCTGCACTTATTTTGAGAAAATATAAAAGTGATTTAATAATAGAAAAACTCAAAACAATTTTTGCATTTGAACATGATAAAAGCGTGAGACTTGTAATAGTTGAGGTTTTAGGAGAAAGAGATTCCAAAGAAATAGATTCCTTTTATCAAAATGTAGTATTGAAAGATCGCAATGATGTGGTTAGAGCTACTGCAATAAGAAAACTTCATGAAAGAGAAAATGTCAGTTCAAATGATATGAAAGTTCTTCTTTTAGATGTTATTCAAAACGATATTTCTGTTTTTCCTAAACAAATTGCTTTAGGTTTAATACCTTGCTATGCTGATGAAAACACCTACAAAACACTCAAAAATCTGTTTCTGAGAGAAGAAATGCTCCAAATGAAGAAACTTCTTTTTAAAACAATAGAAGAGATTTCTAAGAAACTGGAACTAGATTTGGATGTCAAAGAGCCAGAAGAGCCTATTTTTGAAGATACAAAAAAAGCTAGAAAAAAAAGAAGAAAAGAGCGAAAGAAGAAGAAACTGAGTAAAGATGATTTTTTGTATTTTTGAGAGAATATAAATTAAAAAAGAAAAAAAAGAGAAAATACGATACTCTCTTTTATAACTAAATACAGTTGCAAGCAGTTAGTTACACAAATTCATTATTTACGACGTTTAATAAGAACTATCGGTACAGCAAAAAGTAGCAATAAATTTGAAAGTGACCAAGATACTGTCTTTGGTGTATAATTCTGAATCTCAAAAATTATGGAATACTTTGCATAAGAGTAGTTGGCATCTGCTTGGAAATATAACATTACTCCATTTGATTTATCTATCTGTCCATGGAAAGCAATACTTTCTACTAGATCATATTCAAGGGAACATTCATATGAAACAACATTACCTTGAGTAGTTATTTCTACTATAGCAGATTCTCTGCCAAAATAAAAGTCATCAGTTACAAAGTAAGCCCATGAATCCTCAGTTGGATTGTGTGTTGTACCATTGATGTAATTGATTCTTGTATACATTATAAACCAGTAATAGAGTTCATCCATCTCTGGATATGACAAATTAATTCCACCAAGGGTGAGACTGAAAAAGTCATTATATTCACTTGCGTTAAAACTATCCCAATGAAAATTTATACCCGAAGGACTTTGGAGTATTTCTAGTTTCGCAATACTATCATTTGCGATACCATAATTCTCGAAATCATCTAAGTACTCAGGATAAGATTCATCATCTATAAGAAGATAAGTAGCCCAAGTAAACTCATCACCTGCTTTGAGTTTGTCCGAGTAGTAACAAGCTACAGCATCATCAAATGCTGGAGCGGTTTGTACACTAAAAAAAAGCAGCACAAACAAGGTTATTGAGATTTTTGTTTTCATTCGCATTTATCTCACCTGCTACAAATCTTGATTATATTTTTCAAACTTGTAGCCTTAAACATAACTCAAAATAAAATATAAATGTATCTAGTACTGAAATTTAGAAATTTAGATTATTCTGATTTTTGTGCTACCACCCATACATAACCTCTTCTGTCTTTAGGTCTCACCAATCTTACTTCTTTTGCAATAGAAAACAACTTCCAGCCTTTAAGAGCTGTTTTCAGTTCAGTCATTGTGATAAATCTTAGTGGAGGTTCGGTTTTAAAATGAGGTTTTACATTTCCCCCATAGAGTA
>Ga0315550_1000011_pt1 | contig 103206 bp, 134 predicted proteins | sample SalMarSW160190MG_2_FD_203100 | JGI IMG/M metagenome (GOLD analysis project Ga0315550, IMG submission 203100) | Salt marsh sediment microbial communities from the Plum Island Ecosystem LTER, Massachusetts, United States - Salt Marsh Sediment SW1601-90 ...
TCTTCTTTACTCAAAACCTCTTCATCTTCTCCTATAAAATCTTCATCATCTTCTTTATTTTCTTTTTCCATCTTATATTTTTATTGATTATTTTTCCTTTATATATTTTATTAATTTAAAATTTATTCTTGAACCATCCAGGTTTTAACTCCCTTAGACTCAAAATTAAAATCCATTATTTCCCCTCCCATAGCTTTAAGTGCTTTCACCAGCTGATTTCTTTTGTTTGGAGAGTAACAAAATAATATATATCCTGCACCTCCTGCCCCTAACAATTTTCCACCATATGCTCCGTTTTTAATCCCTATTTCATAAAGTTCATCAATTCTTGGATTTGATACATATTTATTAATCTGCTTTTTATTTTCCCAAGATTCATGAAGCAGATTTCCAATTTTTTCTAAATCATTTGTTAATAAGGCATCTTTAATTTCTATTGCAGTTCTCTTAAGTTCTTGCAACCTCTTTGTATTCTCCACTTCATTCTCTAAAAATGATTTTTCTAACTCTTCCTGTAACACGCCAGAAAAATGCACTCCCCCAACATAACAAAGAAGAAGATGGCTGTCTAATTCATTAATTACCTCTTCTTTTAGCCTTAAGGGATAAATTATTGTTTCATTTTCATTAAATTCCATAAAATTAAATCCTCCAGTGACTGCAGCATACTGGTCCTGCCATCCTCCTTTTATCCCAAGTTCTTTATGTTCAGCTTGGTATGCAATTTCAGCAATCTTATTATCGCTATATTCAGTTCCTTGTAACTGACTTAGCAATTTTGTAATAAGAACAGCAAAACTTGCTGAACTGCCTAATCCTCTTCCTGGAGGAATATCATTATGTATGTGAAGTTCAAAACCAAATCCTATTTTCATAAGTTTAACTATAGCTTTTATAATATCTAATTTCCCATTATATTCTAGGTTTCTGCAATCTAATATAATGTCTTTTTCAATTGAATCATAGTTAACTATGATTCTAGAGTCTGCTCTTTTAATTGCAGTTGCATAACAATACTTATCTATAGTAGAACTTATTACAACTCCTCCATATTTTTCAAAAAAATAAGGAAAATCAGTTCCTCCTCCTGCAAAACTTATTCTTAAAGGAACTCTTCCTCTGACTATTGGATAATTCTCAGTTTTTATTTCTTCTGAAAAAAACCTGATATCCTCTACTTTTCCTTTTTGGTTGAGAATTGGAAGATGGTGTATACCTCTAAGAAATAAATCATTTATCTTACTCTCTTCATCACTAATGTTGGCTGTAACAGGCTCTCTAACCATCACCTCACTCGCCTGAGTTTCTAATCTTCCTCCTTGAATCAAATACTCTCTTATCAGCCTGTCATTTAATACTCCTAAAAGCTTTCCTTCTTTGTCAATAATTAGGACTAAATTAATCTTGCTATTAGTTATTCTTTGCATAACCTCTCTGATACTCTCATTTTCAAAAGCCATAGTTTTTTTAATCATGTCTTTTTTGAATTGGGAATATGTTTCTGGTCTGCCAACATCTATAAAATACCCATCAAAAGGATAGCCAAAAACTTTTCCTTCTTTTGCTAGTCTTGGGAATATTTCTCTTTCAAGAGAAACCTTTTTTCCAGGCTCAATATTATCAAAGATTACTGGCTCAAAGATGTAACACCCACTATTAATCAATCTTTTTTCTCCACAGCTTTTTTCTGAAAATTCAACTACCTTGCTACCATCTAAAATAACCCCACCGAAATGAGAAGCATCTCTTGGTTTTGCTAAACTCATGCTAAAATTACTTCTTTTAGCCCTGTGAAATTCTAAGAATGTATTGAAGTTCAATTTAGAGTAAGAATCTCCATTTAGAACAAAAAAAGTATCATCTATATATTTTTCAGCTTTTTTAATTGCGCCAGCAGTTCCTAAAGGGGTCTCTTCTTCTGAATAAGTTATATTTACCCCACATCTTTTCCCATCACCAAAATATGATTTTATTTTATCAGCCATATGATGAACAGTCAGAATAATGTCATCTATGCCCTGTTCTTTTAAAAAATCTAACTGATGTTCTAAAAAAGGCTTGCCAAGTATCACAGCCATTGGCTTAGGAACATCTTTGACTGCTCCTTGCAATCGTGTTCCAAAACCTCCAGCAAGAATAAGTGCCTTCATTTTAGTTATAAACTCCTCTTTTCATTTTAGATACAGATTTTTTACCCTTTTCAGACACGCTCACGCCACCAATCCAATAAATCTTGCATTGTTTGCTCAAATGAGTATTCTGGTTTCCATCCTGTTTCATTTATAAACTTGCTGCAGTCTGGTATTTGTAAGGTTACATCATAAGGCCTTAATAGTTTTAGATCTTGTTCAGTCTTAATTTCCTTGTTTGTTAAACTAAGCAGATACTTTAACATTTCTCCTATTGTTTTTGTGGTTGTTCCTCCAATATTATAAACCTCTCCTGGTTTGCACTTTCTTACCAACAAATAATAAGCTCTTACAGCATCTCTTACATCTGCCCAGGTCCTTATGCTGTTCAAGTTACCATGTTTTAACAAAGGTTCTTGCTTGCCTTTTTCAATTAAAGCTATTTGTTTTGCAAAACTATTTTCAGCTGACATCATACTTCTTCTAGGCCCTGTGTGCGTAAACATCCTTGTTCTAATTGTCTTAACCTTATAATTTGTCCAGTACATTAAACCCAACATATCTGTCCCTACTTTTCCTACAGCATATGGGTTTGCAGGGTTAAATCTGCAAGTTTCTTTAATTGGAACCAAATCTTCTGTCACTAATCCATATACTTCACTGCTTGAACAAACATGAACTACTGGGTCAAAAACCTCTCCTTTAATTTTTTCATTTTCTCTTACAATTCTCACAGCTTCTAATAAATTATAAGTCCCTATAGTATTTGTCTCTATTGTAATTTTTGGATAAATAAATGAATCAGAAGGATAACTTTGTGCAGCTAAATGAAAAACATAGTCTGGTTTATGTTCTTCTAGGGTTTTAATGCAACTGTATAAATCATTTAGATCCATAGAAGCCATAGTAATTCTATCTTTAATGTGTTCTATTCTTGATAAGTCCTCTGTCCATCTATAAGTGCCCACAACTTTCTCACCTTTACCTAAAATTAAGTCTGCCAGATGGCTGGCTACAAATCCTCCTATTCCTGTAATTAAACTAGTTATCATTTTAATATTATCATTTATAATATATTCTTTATCATTTACTTCTTTTGAAACATAAGGGTCTTCTGTTCCTTCTATCATGATAGTATCTTCAGTAAACACTGCTTTATGAGCTATTCTTGGAGCTATTGTTACTCTCTGGCTTTTTTTTAAGTCTATTTTCTGTCTTTCTTTTGTTTTTATATCTTCAAAAGTATACTCTGCCTCTCCCTCTAATAAGTAAAAAGTTTCGTGATACAAATGATAATGATTTCCTAAAGTGCTTCCTTTTTTTATTTTTAATATTTTTATCTGATTAGCAGTAAAGTCACCATTAAACATTGGAGTTAAGGTTCTTCTCTCGTCTCCATGCGCTGGGGATATTGTTTCATGCTTTAGTCCTTTCATTTTAATTTACTGTACTGTTCTATTTGAGCCTTTGTTCCTCCTGTTGCAACCTCAACTAAAATTGTTGATTTATCTGAGTCTAATGCTTTTTTATATTCAGGAAGCACATCTTCTGCTGTTTCTATTTTAACCACATTTATGTTCTTGCATAAAACTTTTAATGCATCTGTATAGTCTCCACAATGTTGTGCTCCAGGATATAAAGGCTGGGTATTGCCTATCTGTGTTCTTATAATTACTTTAGGTTTAAATTCACCATTGCTCATTTCTTCAATCTTATCAAGATGATTAATTAGCTGGTTAATTGCTAAAAGTAGAAAATCTATCCTTGGATAAATGCTTACTGGAATAACTCCTTCTAAACTTAGTCCTGTACTCATTCCCATCTGCATCTCCTCTGCAACCGGAAGTTCTAATTTTTTCTCTGTCGAAACATTTTCAAAACTCATATACATTGGACTTCCTGGAAAACCCACTGTCTGGCCTAAGAACATTACTCTCTCATCTTCTGCAAGCATTTCCATAGCCTTTTTGCATTCTTCTTTGTAATCCATTTTAAAAATCAACCCATTTCCCTATTCCATAATGCGGATATACTCTTTCATACTTATACCCTCTTATATCAGCTTTTCCATCTTTCCAAACTTCTTTTGTTGGTGTATACACACCAATTCCATTATCTTCTATAACAAAAGTAATAGGCAGCTTATGTCCTCCTGCATATTTTGTACATTCGTGAAATATTCCTGTTTTCGCAGTCATATCCCCTACAAAACACCAGACACGCTCTCCTGATTTTTTTCTTTTTATAGCTAATGCTATTCCTAATGCAATTGGTAAGATTCCTCCTACAATTGCTGATGTAAATATTTTATATTTCTTGCTGTTTGTATGTATGCTCCTATTTTCTAAGATTTCTTTTCTAAGCCAGTCTGCATTCCCACTTTTTAATAATGCATGATAATGGCTTCTCCATGTTGAAAAAACCCAGTCTTCTTTTTTTATTTCTTTAAATATTTCAATTATTTGCTCTTCGTTCCCTCCACTAAGATGAATCGGGCTTTTAATTTTGCCTTGTTCGTAAGTGTCATGTATTTCTTTTTCAAAATCAATTAAATCTTGTGAATTCATTCTTAATTACAGATTTATATTAGCTTTCCACCAATCCATAGTTTTCTTAATTCCTTCTTCTAAGCTAATTTTTGGTTGCCATCCGAATTCACTTTTAACTTTAGTTATATCAAGAGGCAATTTTGTTTTTATTGATGGTTTAGAAGTATCATACTCTATCTGAATTTGTTTTCCAGAAATTTCTATTATTTTTTTAACTAAATCAGCTACAGAAATATCTTTGCTTAAACCAACATTATATAATCCAAACATAGGTTCTTGTCTTTCAATTGCCATTTCTATGAAGTCAACAAGATCGGAAATATATAATAAATCTCTTTTTTCTTCTCCTGTTCCCCAAACAACCATTTTTCCTTCTTTGTTGGTCATAACTTTAGTTATTGTAGCTCCAAATACATGGGATTTTTCTAAATCAAATTTATCATGTGGGCCATACATATTTGCATGCCTTATAACTGTGTGTTTTGTTCTTCCTAATCCAGCATAAAACTCGCACATTTTTTCAAGGTAATATTTTGTCCATCCAACCCCAAAATATTTTGGCAGAATATCTCCGCAAGCATCTGTTTCTTTTACAGGAACATCGCTTGGGGCATAAACAACAGTAGAGCTTGGGAAGATAACATGCCCGACATTATGCTCAAATGCAGCCCTCAATATTAAAGAGTTCATTACAGCATTGTCTGTGACATGAATATAAGGTTTTGTAACAATATCCTTTGAACCTGAAGTTACTGCAGCAGCTTGAACAATTATATCTTTTCCTTTTACAACTTTTTCAACATCTTTTTTGTCAGTTAGGTCTGCTTGGATCATTTCTATTTTAGGATTATCATAAGGCTCAGAATTAAAATATGTTCCATATACCTCATATTCTCCTTTATTAGCAAAATGTTCAGCAATATTTCTTCCAATAAATCCTGTTGCACCGCAAACTAAGAGTTTCTTTTTCTTGTTATTTGGAGAAGTGAATATATTATATCTCTTATCTGTAATATCTTTATTTTGCTTATACCAGTCCATAACCTCTCTTACACCTTCTTTAAGGGATATTTGAGGCTCCCATTCTATAAGAGATTTAGCTCTTGAAATATCCATTAATCTCTTTTTATCTCCTGAAGGTTTAGAAGTGTCCCATACAATCTGGGGCTTATTGTCTAAGTTGCTTATTATTATTTCAACAAGTTCTTTGATAGTGTATCCTGTTCCGCTTCCTAGATTTATAGGATTTTCAGGGCCAGGACATTTTTCTAAAGCAAGAAGCATTCCTCTGGCAACATCTCTAGCATGAATAAAATCTCTTATTGGAGAACCATCGCCCCACGCAACAAAAGGGTTTTCTCCGTCAACAGCCCTTTTTATTAAAGAGGGTATAACCATTGCGTTTTCTGGATCAAAATTATCATAAGGTCCATAAACATTTGCAGGCCTTACAATCGCAATCTTATCCCATCCGTACTGAAGTTTATAAGTCTCTGCTTGAAGTTCTCCCATTCTTTTTGCCCAACCTGGAAACTTATCATTTTCAGAAGGAAAAGTTTTCCAGACATCATCTTCATAAAAAACCTCTGAAGGATGATAAACCCCCACAGTGCTTGTGTAAAGATATCTTTCCACATTATTTTGTCTTGCTGCCTCCATCATATTGGTATTAAAAAGAAGGACTGGAACAAAAAAACTTGCCGGTTTTTCTCTGCTCATTTTTGGAGAGCCCTTAATTCCAACAAGATTGAAAACATAATCTATATCTTTACAAGATTTCATGCAGTTTTCAAATTTTGTCAAATCTACCTGCATAAACTCTGCTTCTGGATGTGCTCTCGAAGGGTCGTCTAAAGATGCTATTCTTACCTTAGCACCTTGCTCAATTAACATCTCAACTAAAGGTCTGCCAATAAGGCCTGTTCCTCCAGTAACCAACACCTTTTTGTCTTTGTATATACCCATTTTATTTTCCTAGATTAAGAAGTATAATAGCTCTTTTTAAAGATTTATGTAGTTAAAAAATATAGTAATAGTATATATAAAACAACAGATAATCTATTTTTGAAAAGGACCCTTAATAGTCAGGCCTCCATCCACTATAATATTTTGGCCAGTGATAAAACTTGCTTCGTCTGATAAAAGGAAAGCAACTACATTTGCTATCTCTTTCGGAAGTCCACAACGAGAAAGCAAATGTAGACCTCCAAGTCGTGGGTCTTCATCCATCTGGTCGGCAGTAGTCACACTATATTTTTCAGAAATTGCCTCTATTGCATTCTCTGTTAGAACTACTCCTGGACTGATAGTATTTACACGGATTCCTTCCTTAGCAAGGTCACGTGCCATACATTGAGTCATTGAGATTATTGCCCCCTTTGATGCACTATAAGTTACAAAACTTGGTTGGGATACTAAAGCAGAAATAGAAGAGATATTTATAATTGATCCACCACTGTTCTTACGAATATGAGGAACAGCATATTTAGAGCATAAACTATAACCTATAACATTGACACCCAAAATTTGTTGCCAATCACTTGTACTTGCTTCTTCAACACCTTTATATAAAAATTCTGCAGCATTATTAACTAAAAAATTAAGTCTACCATAATGTGAAACACATTTTTTCATAAGTTCTTGTACAGAGGATTCATTTGCTACATCAGTTTGAACAGCAATAACATCATACTCTTGCTCAACAAAATTCCTTGCAGTATCATCTGCCCTTTTTTTATCAATATCTGCAATTACAACCTTCCCTCCTTCTTTAGCAAGCCGTTCTGCAATAGCGCGCCCAATTCCAGTTGCCGCGCCTGTGACAACAGATACTTTATCATCTAAAAACTTCATTTCAATTAGTGGATTAAATTGAAGTTTAAATATTTTGTTGTAATAAAAACTATAGTAATAGTATATAGTATTTTAAAGATAAGAATTAAAAACTTCTGCTCTCGCCGCCATCTACTGTGATACATGCGCCATTAATATGTTTGGCTTTGTCTGAACATAAAAAAACCACTATTCCTGCAACATCTTCTGGTTTGCCCCACTCTTCTGAATTTTCTATTTTCCCATTAGGGTCATATGTTATCCTTCCTATATCTATCTGTCCTGGTGCTATTGAATTAAATGTTATTCCTTTATATTTTCCTGCAAGACTTTTCATTAAACTTATTTCTGCTGCTTTAGCCATATTAAACCAAGGCCTTCCTCCAGCCTCTTTCCCGTATGTAGAAGCTATTGTAATTACCCTCCCCCATTTTTGCTTCTTCATATGATGAAGGCACTTCATAGTCAATTTTCTGGCAACTCCGGCATTCTTTTCATAAACATCTTCCCATTCATCAAATTCTTCATACTCTTCACTTCCCCATCTGCCGCCTCCACCAACATTATTAATCAGAATATCATAATCTCCTTTAATCATACTTAAATCTCTTTTTAAGACATCTACTATAATTCCCTTAGTTCTTGAGCAAATATCTACTATACATCCCTCTTTTCTTAGTGCTTCTGCTATTGCTTTTCCAATTCCTTTGCTACCCCCTGTAACAAGTGCACGTTTCCCTTGTATATTTAACTCCATTTTTTCAGTTCAAATTTATTTAAATCAATCTCTTTAGGAATGCAATATAAAATCCCCCGATAAGTTAATCTTGGTTCGGACCAAGTATATTTTATATTATCTAAGGTTTCAAAATCTGGAAATAAACCCTTTAGATTCTCCACATCTTCTGCCTTTATTATATCGCAAGTTGCTAATTCATTTGTATAAAACTTAAAATCTGGGTTTACTTCTTTTAAAAGCTCGCCAACAACATTCCATCCAAGTGGCTCTCCATCATAATTACAATGCCCTAATCCATTATCAAAATCATGTATGCATATTATGCAATTCTTAAACCCTTTTAATGCTTTTAATTCATTTTTAACAACCCATTTTTCTTCTGGAGGGAGGTTAGGATCATAAAAATGTGCGTCCAAGTAAATAAATACAATATCTTTTCTTCCTGTTTTTTCATAATCCTCAATAAAATCTTTTAAGAATATTGGACTTGACTTTTTAAAGATAAAAACATTATTTAAATCTTTTATTTTTCCCCTAGCTATTTTTAAATATTCTTCAGAGATGTCGCAAGACAACACTTCTTTGAAATTATAAGAATGAAATCTTGCATTTACTCCCATAAATGCTCCAGTCTCCACAAAACTAGAAATATTAAATTCATCTCTTAATTTAAGAATTTGTTCAATTGCTCTCCTATCTAACCAGCACATAAAAAATTATTATAAAACAATCTATTTAAATTTTTATATAATAAGAGCCTATATAACAGATAATTTTTTAAATCACCTTTTTTTTAATAAGTTCTATGCCAAAGAAAAAAGTCCAGTTAAAATCTTCTAGCAAAATTCCAAAAATAGATAAAATACTTTTTGTCGGAACATTGAACAAATACTTTTTCCCTTATCAACACTGGTATCTTACACTAAAGAAATTCTGCAATAAAATTGTTACTTTTGATTTAAGATGGAATTATTTTACTTATGGTAAAAAAGGACTTAATCGAAGATTACTTTTACTCATAAAAAAAGAAAAACCTGATTATATTTTTTTGCTGACAAGTGCAGATTCTTATTACTTTGATACTTTGTTAAAAATAAGAGAAATTTCTCCAAAAACAAAAACAGTCATTTTTTCAGGAGATGACGATACTGGATTCCATCATTCTTCAAGATATCTTATTTTATTTTTTGATTATGGAATAATTTCTCCAAAAAAATACATTCCAAAGTACCACAAAGATGGCGTGAAAAATGTTTTTCATACTGTTGGTGCTTTAAATGCAGATTTTTTCAAACCCTTAAATCTAGAAAAAAAGTATGATGTCACATTTATTGGCTCTCCGAGAATGAAGGCTTCTGAAAGATATGATTCTGTTAAATTTTTGAAAGACAATGGAATAAAAATAAAAGTATTTGGGTGGGGATGGGAGAAATATCCTGAACTTAAGGATATTTATGAAGGCCCTCTAGAGTCAGATAAATTAGTAGAAGTAATAAACCAGAGCAAAATTCATCTAAGCATTTCAAAAGATAATTTCGGAAAAACCCAGATGGTTGCAAAACCCTTTGAAGGAGGTGCGTGCAAGACATTTGTTTTAACAGAATATCACAATGATTATTTGGAGTTTTTTAAAGAAGAAAAAGAAATTGTAACATTTAAAGATAAAGAAGAGTTATTGAAAAAAATCAAATATTATCTTAAACATAAAGATAAAAGAGAAAAAATTGCAGAAGCAGCTTATCAAAAAATCATTAAAAATTATAATTTAAAAGTAGAACTAATAAGGATTCTTAAAAAAATTCAGTCACAAGATAAGAATTTTACCCATAGAGAACTGCCAAAAATAAATAAGAAAATACTTCCTTTATCTAAAAAAGATTTAAATCTAAACTTAGATAAGCTTAAAAATAAATTAAAAAATTATGATTATGTTTATTTTGATTTTGGAAATAACAGTTTAAAATATAGGGAATATCTTCAGGCATATTCTTTGGAAAAAACAAAAAAACCAATAAGTTGCTGTAATTATTATGTTTATAATAATTTATTAGGGGATTATTTATATTTTTTAATAAATTATGCGTTTAAGCTTCTTGACAAAAAAGATTTTCATACGTTATTGAATATAAATCAGTTGATGGTGACAAAAGATTATTTTTTAGGGAATATTAGCAAATTTAGAAGAATTTCCAAAGGAGAGGAGATAGATTTTATAACTAAGAGCAATACAGCATTTGTTTCTTTTCCTTTGATAAGGATTAAAAAATTCAAATTTAAAGATTATGAAAAAATGAAAAATGTTTTTGAATTTAAATTTTTGTATAGGCTATACTCTCTCAAACAAGCAAAAAATCCTTTTTTAATTGTTTACTCGCTTGCTCTTTTATTTGAGGTATTAAAAGGAAAAGGATTTATTTTAAAACATCTATTCAGCATTCTGAGAGACAAAGACAAGAGATTAAAAATAAGAAGTTATGAAAAACAGCATCAAAAATAATCTCTTAAGAGAAATTTATTTAAATCTTAATAATTCAAGATTATCATGAAAATAGCACATATAAGTACTTTTTATACTCCTGCAATAGGTGGAGTTAAGCAGGTTATTGAAGAGCTTGCTAAAAGGCAGAAAGCTGAAGGGCATGAAGTTCATGTATATGTTTCTGATTGGGACAAAGACAAAAGAATTGAAGTAAAAGACGAAGTTATCGAAGGAATTCATGTGCACAGATGCAAGCATGTCTTCAGAATAGCTAATTTTGCAGTAATTTTCCCATCTGTATTTTCTAAACTTCTTAAAGGAGATTTTGATATTATTCATAGCCATGTTTTTGGACACTTACATTTTGTTTTAGCAGCTTTAGCCTCAAAAATTAAAAAAATTCCACACATACACACCACTCACTGTCCATGGACAGATGCTTTCAGGTCCTTGCTTGGAAGGGTTGGAGTTTTTTTAAGTTATAATATTTTTTCAAGACTTGCTTTAAAACTTACAGATAAGGTTATTGCAATAACTCCCTGGGAGCTTAGTTTTATTAGAAAATATGGGGGCAAGGATGAACAGATTGTTATCCTTCCAAATGGGATGTCAAATGATTTTTTCAAAAAAGTCCAGAAAAATAATTTTAAGAAAAAAAACAAAATAAAAGGAAAGCTAGTCTTGTTTTTTGGCCGCCTTAATGTCACAAAAGGTCCAGATAAATTTGTAGAAATAGCTAAATTAATTTTAAAGGAAAGAAAAGATATAACTTTTATTATTCGCGGACCAGACGAAGGAATGAAGGAAAGAGTCAAGGAGCTAATTGGAAATGAAAAAAAGATATTGCTCTTGCCAGAAACAAGGGATAAAAAAGAAATTATAAAAATGTATCAGGCAGCAGATGTTTTTGTTCTTCCAAGTTATAGAGAAGGACTTCCATTAACTTTATTTGAGGCAATGGCTTCTGGACTTCCAATTGTAGCAAGTCCAGTAAATGGAGTTCCTTATGAAATGAATAACAACAATGGTTTTCTTGTCAAGTATGGAAATAATGAAAAATTCAAAGAAAAAATCATCCAATTATTAGATAATAAAAAATTAAGAAATAAGATAATAAAAAATAATCTTGAAAAAGCAAAAAAATATCGATGGGACATTATAGTTAAAAAAACAATGAAAATATATAAGTCAGTTATTTAGCCAGTCTGAAATCTTTCATTTTTATCTTGTATTTTGTTGGGTCTTTTATGTTTGCCCAGTAAAAAGCTTCTTGCCTTAGTCTGCATGATAAGCAATATCCACAATGTTCTATGTTTTTCTTTTTTGTTCCAATATAACAGCTATAAGTATCTCTGAAATTTACTCCAAGTTTATTTCCAAGAGCAATTATTTCATCTTTGTCTTTTTTTATTAAAGGAGCAATAATTCTCCCTTTTACGCTTGTTGAGGTTTTCCTTAGCTTATTCATCTCTTTGACAAATTTCATAGTTGTATCTGGATAAGCTTCCCTGCCCTCACTTTTAAATCCAGTAAAAATATCATATTTTTTGTTCTTTATCTGAAGAGACTCTGCTAAAGCAAGAGCATAAGTAAGAAAAACAGTGTTTCTGCAAGGAACATAATATTTTAAAGACTCTTTTTTTGTATCTTTAAGCTGCTTTCTTTTTATTTTTTTAGTCTTTTTACTCTTGTTTATTAACGAAGAAGAGATTTTGCCAAGCCAGTTTAGTTCTACTTCAATAAACTCTGCTTTTAGTTTTCTTGACACTTTTTTTGCTGCCTTTCTTTCTTCTGTTGCAGTTCTTTGGCCATAATTGAAGAACAAGATAATAATATCCTTATAACCAAGTTTTTTCTTAACATAATAAGCTGTTACTGTGCTATCCAGTCCTCCAGAGCATAACACAATTGCATTTTTCATACATATTTTACTTTAATAATCTTTTTAAATCTCCCTTTTCTCTTGTTTTAATGAAAAAACAAGCTAAAGACTTAAAGCAAGGGGATAAAATACTTATAGCTGATCAGTCCTGTACTATTGAGGATATAGAAATATCAGACATAGGGAAGCATGGAAAAAGAAAATGCAGAATAGAAGCCTTAACAGAAAAAGGAGACAAAATAGTCATAATAAGGCCAGAAGATTATTTATTTGATTCTGTATAATTAAAGAATTTTTTTAAAGTGATAGATATAATAATAACATCTTATAATGAGCCCAAAGCAACTTTAAGAGCTGTAAATGCTTTTTTAAATCATTCTATTCCAGAGAAATTCAGAATTATAGTGTGCGACCCTTTTCCTGAAGTTAAAGCATTTCTTAAAGAAAACATTAAAGATAAAAGAGTAGGATTTTTTCTTGATCCAGGAGAAGGCAAGAGTTATGCACTAAATCTTTTGTTTGAAAAACTGCCTGGAACCAAGGATGATATTTTTATTCTAACAGACGGAGATGTTTATGTTTCTAAAAATGCAGTCTCTGAAATACTAAAAGTGTTTAAAGATCCCGAAATTGGGTGTGTTACTGGAAAGCCTGTATCTCTTGATTCAAGAGATAATAAATATGGTTACTGGAGCCATCTTTTGTTTTCAGGAATACACAGAGTAAGAAAAAAGTTTTCTTCTGAAAAAGCTTTTTTTGAGTGTTCTGGATATCTTTTTGCAATAAGAAAAGGGGTAATAAATGATTTTCCACTAGATGCTTCAGAAGATTCTGTTATTCCTTATTTATTCTGGAAAAAAGGCTATAAAATAGGTTATGCAGAAAATGCAGAAGTTTATATTAAAAATCCTGACAACATAAAGGACTGGAAAGCTCAAAAAATAAGAAACATAAAAGGGCATGAAAACCTGACTAAACTTTTTCCAGATATGCCAAGAACAAAATCATTTTGGAACGAGGTCAAATACGGATTTTTCTATGCATTAGCTTATCCTAGAAGTTTAAAGGAGTTTTCCTGGACAACACAGCTTTACAAAGCAAGACTTGGAATTTACAAAAAAGCATTTAAAGAATTAAAAGAGCAAGAAGTTTATTCTGACGGGTGGAGAGAAACAGAAATAGAATCAACAAAGCCTTTGGATTAATTTCATTTTTTTAATAGTTTTCTTATCTCTTTTTCTAATTCTTCTAATGAAGTTGTAATCTTCATTGAACCTAAGAGAACAGCAGACAAATAATCTAATGCATCTTCAACAGGCTCGTCTGTTTTTATTCCAATAGCAGGAATTCCTTTTGCATAAGCATAACCTAACTCCCACGAAGTTCCTGCACCAACATGCAACCCATTTAAAACAGCAATAATTAGTTTGCAGTTTTTAAAGCCGTCTACAATATCTCCTTTAAAGACTCTCTTAATATCTTTTATTCCTTTAGCAAGCCCAACATCTCGGTGAGGCAAAAATGTTTCTAATCCAAGTTTCTTGCACATTTTATCAATTTTTTCAAGAAACTCCCTTTCTGAATTAGTACAAAGTTTTCCAGCTATATAGGTCTTATATTTCATTTTATTGCTCTCTTAGTTTTTCTTTGATAAAACTTGTCTTTTTAAAAAGAAAGTTTTCTTTCATAAAACTTATATATAGCCCCTAATTATAAATTTAACGATGAAAATTTTAATCATAAAACTAGGAGCAAAAGGAGATGTAGTTAGAACCCTTCCCATACTTCTTGCTCTTAAAGAAAAATACCCTGATTCTAAAATTTCTTGGATTACAAAGCCTTTATCTAAAGAAATCTTGGAAAATAGCCCTTATATTGATAAAATACTAACTTTTCCTAGTGAGATTAATGAAAAGTTTGATATATTATATAATTTTGATATAGAAGAAGAAGCAACTAAGCTGGCTGGAAGTGTAGAAGCAGATAAAAAATACGGATTTTATTATGATGAAGGTTATGCTTCTGCCTTTAACTTATCTTCAGAATACTATCTTAATACTTTGTTTGATGATGAAACTAAAAAAACCAACAAAAAAACATATCAGGAAATGATGTTTGAAGTTGCTGAACTTCCCTATAAAAAACAGCACCCTCCTTTTTATTTAACAGAAGAAGACAAAAATTATGCAGAGTCTTTTATTAAGAAGAATAATCTTAATAAAGAAAAACTTGTAGGGCTTCATATTGGAGCAAGTCCAAGATGGCCATCTAAAGCCTGGTCAGATAATAAGATTAAAGAGTTTATTATAGAAGCCAGTAAAAAAGGATATGAAATTTTATTATTTGCAGGACCTGACGAACCTTCCAAACCTCAAAAATTTACAAAAGAAGTAGCAAATACAAAGATTTACACAAATGACCCAGCAAATTCAGACAGGCAGTTTGCCTCTTTAGTTAATCTATGTAATGCTATGGTTTGTTCAGATAGCTTCTCCTTGCATATTTCTCTTGCATTAAAAAAACCCACCATAGGATTATTTTTTTGCACCTCCCCCAACGAAGTAGAGGGATATGGCTTGTTAAAAAAATTAGTCTCTCCTCTTCTCTATGATTTTTTCCCAGAAAAACAGGATATTTATTCAGAAAAACTTGTCAATAGCATATCAGTTGAGGAAGTTTTAAAAGCCCTTGCCTCTTTTAATAATAATGGAAGAGAATAAAGAAGAGAAAAAAGCTGAAAAAGAATTTGAAAAAAAAGAGAAAAATTTTGAAGTTAGAATTTTAAATTGGTTTAAAGATTCTAACAATGCTATACTTTTTGGAATCTTAGTTTTAGCTTTTATAATCCGTATATATTATCTTATTATTACCAAGAATCAGGCTTTGTGGTGGGATGCGCTTTGTTATGGTAGCCTGGCAAAAAATTTTATTACCCATACATGGAATCATGTTCCACTAATAGTTGGGGAAACAACTATAAGGCCTATGATACTCCCACTCTTATGGTCATTATTACTAAGACTAAAACTTTCAGAACTTACTTCTAAGTTTATTTTAGAGTTTATTCCTTCTATGCTTACTATATTTTTTATTTATATTGCTGCAAAAAAACTTTATAACAAAAGAATTGCTTTAATTTCTGCTTTTGTTCTTACAGTTTCCTGGATGCATATTTTTTATTCAATGAGGATGCTAACTAGAGTTCCAGGACTTTTATTTTCAATAATAGGCATTTATTTCTTTTTTAAATCTGTGGAGCATGAGAAAATACATCTAAAATATTTTGCTTTAGCTGTTTTCTTTGCATTTATTGCAGTATTAATGAGATGGACATACGGATTAACTGGAATAACTTATATTTTATTTTTGATTTTCACAAGAAAATTAAGTTTCATAAAACAAAAAGCTTTCTGGATAGGGGGTATTATTGGCTCAATTCCAATAATCTCGTTTTTCCTTATAAACTTAGTTAAGTATAATCATTTGTTTCCTGCTCTTTCTGTTTATTCCTCATCTGCTGCAAAAAAAACCTCTTTTGCTTTTTATACAATTAATTTTATACCCCATATTTTACAAAAAGTTTTTTTGATTTTCTTTATCTTAGGATTGGTAGTTTTAATAACTCAGCTCATTTTAGGTTTTGGTTATATCTCTAAAATAAAAAAATTAAAATCTCATCTTTTTATCCTTATTCTTTTATTGTTAAATCTCTCTTTTTTAATATTTTATATTAAAGAAAGTGTAGATAGTTATTTATTTGAGTGTTTTATTTCAATAATTTTGATAGTGGCAATTGGATTGAATTATAGTTATTTATTTATAAAAAAACATAATAAACTTCTAGCTATTTTATTTTTAGTTTTCTTCCTTGCTTTTGGAAGTTACTCTAGTTTAAAGTATGGGGATGCTATAATTCAATCTAAAAAAGAATCTTTTATGCAGATGAAACAAGCGTTTTTATGGGCTAAAGACAACACTCCTGAAGGTTCGGTTTTTTTTGGAAAAGGACTTAGTCCGTATATAATTTATTACGGTGAGAGAGACTCATTAGAATTTTCAGAAGGCATGATTAATTCAAGTTCTCAGGATACGCTAGAGTTTGACTATGTAGTTATCCACGCATTTAACCCTCATGAAGACTCTTATATAAATTACCTAACTTCAATACAGGAGAATCTCACCCTTGTTCACCAGGTTTTCTTTCCTGGACAGAGCCAACCAGCTGTAGCAATATACAGATACGACAAATAATCAAAAATATCTCTCTATTTCTTTAAATGTTTTTTTATTTTTAATAAAGAACTGATATGCAATACTCTTTTTCAAAATAATCTTCTCTTTTTGAAGCTCTTTATCACTTATCTTCCTTAAGCTCTGAACTTCTTTATGTTTTTCTTTAATCTCCTTCATATGTTTCCATATCCATGCAATAGATTTTGTTACTGGAAGCACTCTTTTAGGAAATGCAATCGCGCTTGCTATTTCCATAAGAATTCTTTTTACTATCAATTTATTAATACTCTCTCCTGAATAATTTTTCAAAAAACTCAGCAAGACATTTCTATGAATAAGATAATCTTTTTTTGAGTTCATTTTCAGTGTTTTTACAGAATAATATCCAAGATGATATATTTTTGAGCTAGGCACACAAAAGATTTTTCCTCCAGCAAGATTCACCCTCCAGCAAAAATCCATTTCCTCGCTGTACATAAAAAAATCCTCATCAAATAAGCCTACTTTTTTTATAATCTCTCTTTTTGCTATAAAACAAGAGCCGCATGCCCAAAATATCCTTCTACTTTCATTATACTGCCCTTTATCTTTTTCAATTTTATCAAATAGCCTTCCTCTGCAAAATGTATATCCGTATTTGTCAATAAATCCCCCTGCAGCACCTGCATGATCAAAATACTCTTTGGTTTTCAAATTAAGGGTTTTTGGTTGGCAAACATCTGCATTATTTTTTTCTGCAAAATTAACTAGCTCTTTCAGCCAGTCTTTTTCAACTTCTGTATCATTATTCAACACAACAACATAATCTGAATTTGTTTTCTTAACAAGATAATTATGCCCACCTGCAAATCCAAGATTTTTCTTACTCTTAAATAACTTAACTTTATACTTTCTGACTATTTTCTCACTATTGTCTGTTGTATTATTCAACAAAATTGCAATCTGAAAATTAAGATATTTAGTCTGCATTAATGACTTTAAACAATTATCCAAAATCTCTTCTCCATTAACATGAATAATATTTACACTGACTTTTGGCATTTTTTTCAGATTTTTTTGTTTAATTTTTTTTGGCATTTTTATTTAGTTTTTGAGCATTCTATTTCCATTAAAGAGCCAAGATTTAAAAAACTGGCAAGTAAGCTGGCTGGAAGGAAAAATAATTTAGATAAGCTTGAGGGCTCTTTGTACTGTTTTTTACTTTTTTTCTCAATCTTCTGAAATTTTAATGAGCCATATAACATATAAGGAAGGTCATAAACTTTTATCTTGTTTATTTTAAATCCAGATTTCCTTAGAAAAAATGACAGATTCTTAGGATTGTAATTATAAAGATGTCTTGGTATGTCATATCCATACCAGTTTTGTTTAAAAATTCTATTCCATAAACTTCTTGTATTTGGAACCGTGATTATCAGCTTTCCAGATGGCTTCAGCCAGTCATAGCATTTTTTTAAAACTTGTTTTTGATTAGGAATATGCTCTAAAACCTCTCTTAAAATAATATAATCAAAACTATTTTTTGGATATTTCACTTTTGCAATTGTCTGCCTGCTTATTCCAAGCTTTTTCTCACTATCTGTTAGTTTAGCACCATAAGGCTCTAAACCAGATGTTCTTAAACCATAATTTTGATATACCTGTAAGCTTAATCCATTGCCACACCCAATTTCAAGAATCTTTTTTCCTTTATCAATATAATATATAGATAATAATGGCTTAATAGGAAATAGCAAAAGATTCAAAAATAAATTCTTTTTTGAATAATAATATGCTGATATTTTATGATAAATCATAGCTAATTTATTATCTTTAAATGAGTAGTATTCTTGTTCTGGATAATATTTAGATAATTGTTTTTCATCAAGTAAGGGTTCAACAAAATCCAATCCACAGTTAGAACATCTAAGCAAAGAAAAATCTCCATCTACAAAATACTCTTTATCATAAAGATTCTTGTATCTTACTATAAGCTTTTCACTATTACAACAAGGACATTTTTTTCCCATCTTAGTCTTTGACTTATTTACATCAAAACATACATTATGGCAGAATTAAGTTTATAAAACTTATTTTTATACTCATCTTATGAAAAAGGTGTCAGTAGTACTTCCGGTATACAATGAGGAGAGATATATAGAAGGCATTTTCAACTCAGTTTTGGATTTTTCTAAAAAAAATCCCTCTTATGAGTTTATTTTTGTAAATGATGGTTCAACAGACAATACAAAAGAGATTCTTAAAAATAAGACTAAGTCCTCTAAAACTAAAAACATAAGATTGATATCTAATAACCCAAATCAGGGCAAGGGCTATGCTATAAAAAAAGGAGTTGAACAAGCAAATGGAAATTATATTTGTTTTACAGATGGAGATTTAGCTTACTCACTAGATCACATACCAATATTAGTAAAAAAACTAAAGGATTCAGATGTAGTTATTGGTTCTAGAGGGCTAGTTTCAGAAAATGTCAACAATGTAACCACTCTAAGAAGAATTTTTGGAGTTGTGTTCAATCTTCTTACAAGAGCAATTCTAAGCCTGAATTATAATGACATGCAGGCAGGAATTAAAGGGTTTAGAAAACAGGTTGCAAAAGAACTTTTCAGCAAGCAAAAACTCAAAGGATTTTCTTTTGATGTTGAAATCCTTTACTCTGCATCAAAAAAACATTACTCCATATCAGAAGCTCCTGCAAGGCTCTCAAAAGCCCACATGCATCAAGCCTCCAACGTCAACCTCTTAAAAGATTCCACAAAGATGTTTTTTAATTTGTTTAAGATACGGATGGGAGGTTAAGTATGGTAAGGGAAAACTATTTAATTCTTAAATCACCTTTAATCACATGAAAAAACATTGGTCACAAGATATAATGGAAGATATAGAAGGGGCGTTTAGGGTCTTTGTCTTATCCGCCGTCTTGATTTTTGTAGCATTAGCTATAGCAAAATAGCTTTATCCTACATTTCCTCTTAGCAATACTTCATCAGGTGTTGTGGCGGTTATTGTAAGTATATTTCTCACATTTCTAAAATATATTAAAGGGAAGAATAAAAATCATTAACAACCCACTACTTTTTATCTTTTTCTATCCTCTAAGAAAAGGATGTCTTCCTTCTTGCCTTGTGCAATCTGCAAGATAAACCCTTAGTTTTTTACTAGAGACTCCAAGTCTGTGAAATATCTTTGAACTGTCTGGACTACTATACCAAGGATTCAATAGAATTATCCTTGCTTTTTCATCACGATGTAAATGAGTTCCTAAAGTGCTAACACAAGAACAATATGCAGGGGTTGTATCATTATCTGCTCTTGCTGTAAAAAAGAACAATTTTCCAAATCTTACTTTTCCTTTAACCTGATAAACATCAATTTCTTGTGGAGCTAATAATTCTACACCTTCTAATCCTAGTTCCAAAGCATTCTTAATCCTAACTACATCCCCTCGTCTATCTAATTTTTCAACAATGTCTGGGCTTTGTTTTAAAAGCCAGCCAGTTACAGAAGCTATGCCTGCCATATATTCTTACTTATAAGTTATTTTTAAAAAAATATATTCTGCAGAATATATTTAGAAATAAGGGTTTTTAGGGTTTTCTATCTTAAAAAAATAAAAATTATTACATTCCAGCTTCTTTTATCATATAATTAATACAAGTATCCAAATCATATGCAATCGCTGAATTTCCATTTGCTAATTCTTCTAAATGTGCTTGAATCTGTTTATTAAAAATCCCCTGAGATGAACTTGGAATCGTCATATAAGTTGAAAAAACAAAATTCTTAAAATTATCTGGAAGAACAGTAGAACTATTTAAATCATAAGTAAAATTTCGATAAAAAATAGTTTTATTTTCCTCCTTATTTTTAGGTCTAACTGAAATTTCCTTTATAAGTTTATTATCTCTTACTAAGACTTCTAAGAGTTCAATTATTCCTTTTTCAGTAGAGCCTTGCACTTCATAAGGAATCTCCTCTGTTTTTCTTTGAAATGTTTCAAATGTACAAGGAAGGATAATTGTTGGGTGTGTCCATGGCTCATCTAAACAAATATTTGGATTTCCAGGTTCATATACATGATAAGTAGAGGTTTTCATACCTGGCACTAAACGAATTACTGTGATCTTTTGTTTTTTTCCATCAACAGATTCCCAACCTTCTTGCGACATTTTTCTTATATTAATTTAATTTATCAGAACTCTTTCCCCTAAGGGTGAAAATATTAGGAATTAAGGGTTTTTAGGGTTTTCTATTCACTTCTCCGCAATCTTCCACAAATTCATAATATATTCTTTATAGGTTTCTGCAATGTCCTTACTTTTTATGTGTATTACTGAAGGGCTGGCTTTAACCCAGTTAATTAAAGCTGTGTTGTCTCCAAAAACAAGTGTCATAACAGGAGAAAGGTAGTTTGTATGTAAGAATTTGTAGTTCCATCCTTTTTTAACTCCTAGCATTTTCCTTACTTTCTCATCTTTTAGAGACTTTCTTATTTGTGGTGAGTCGTTGTAGATTATTTTTACCTGAATTTTTCTTTTTATTCTTTCTCTATGCCATTTTTCCACAAAATAAGGCATAACTTCCCCGCTTTTTCTAGATGCCCCCATAACATGCAATTCTTTTTCTTCTAAAATTAAATTCATTATTGTCTGTATTCCTTTTTTTCCTTCATAAACTTCTGTTTTTATTGTCTCAGAAATTGTATTCTTCATATCTTTTAGTTCTGGTAAAATATCTCTTATTTTTTGTTTTTTATATTCGAGATTCTTAATAATTGTTTCAGGCTCTGCTGCTGAAAAATACTTCTTAAAGTCCTTAATAATGTAGCTAACAAGGCCTTCTTGCTCTAATCTTTCTAAAATATCATATATTGAAGCTCTTGGAATCTCGGCTTTTGCAGCTATTTGCGCTGCAGAACTTTCTCCTAACCTTAACAAAGTTAAGTATACCCTAATATCCACCTCATTCAACCCCAATAATTCTAGTTCTTCTTCCATATAACTTATTATTTTCCCTGATTTTTAAATCTTTTCTATTGTTGAGTTTTTTCCACAGCAAAAATTTAAATAAAATTCTATAAGATTTACATTTGAGGTGTTAAGCCTCAGAGCAATTCTGAGTAAAATAAAATGAAATATATATTAACCAAAAAGATCGCAAAGCATGGCAATCAGGCAATTATAGTTGTGCCTAAAATACTACAAGAAAAACTATCTCCTGGAAAAATTGTTGAAATTAAAATCCAGGTTTTAAAATGAATAAAAAGATTGACGTTGTTTTATTTGAAACAGAAGGGGATGTTACTGGTGGTTCAGCTTCTATTAGGCAGTGTCAGACAGCTCCTTTAAGCCTTAAATCTTTACAAGAATATCTGAGAGTTAAGGACCATAATTCTGTTATCACAACTCAAGGCCAAAAATCCCTGAAAGCGCTGACTGGAGAGATCCTTTCTAATAATCCGAGAGTAGCTGCAGCAACAGCAAGTACATGTGAATTTCCTTTGGCAGCAGAAGTTATGAAAAACCTAAAACAAGAAAATCAAGAGATAGTTACTGTTGTCGGAGGATACCATACTTCAGCTTTCCCGCAATCTTTAAGTCCTGAAAAATGTCCTCCTGACACCGATCCTTCAGGAATTGATTTCTTAGTTATTGGAGAAGGCGAAAAAACACTTAATGAGATTGTGTCAAGCGTTAAAAAAGGCAGCTTAGATAATGATAAATTAGATATCAAAGGTCTAGCTTATTTAAAAAGAGGAAAATTAAACGTAAATCCAAGACAAGATTTAATTGGAGATTTAGATTCCTTACCTTTAATTACCTGGACCGATGAAGAATTAAAAAATAATATTTTTGATGGTTTAATTGCAAGAACTGATACTGATAAAGGAATTACAGTAATAGTTAGTGAAAGAGGGTGCCCATATGCTTGTGGTTTTTGCTCTACTCAAAATGTTTATGGAAAGAAAGTAAGAACCCATTCAATAAATAGTTTGGTTGACGAAGTTGAGTCTTTAATTAAAAAAAGAAACGTAGATTTAATTGTTGACTATGCACCTACTGCTAATAGAGATCCTAATAGAATTTTAGCATTTTCAGAAGAAATTCAAAGAAGAGATTTGGCTAAAAAATCTAGTTTCTATCAGTTATGGAGGCTAGAAAGCCCCAATGGAAAGCTAATGGTAACAGATGATTTATTAAAAGCAGTCTCTAAAACTTTTTTTGGTTTTAAAGCAGGACTGGGGATTGAAGGATTAACAGAACAGGATGAAATGTATCTTTCTAAAAGACATTCTGTTGATAATTTAATGTTTGCTTCAGAATCTTTTGATAAATACGGCGCTGTTTTTAGGGGTTTTTTCATGATAACTCCTAAAACTTCTCAAGATGCAATTGATGCTTGTAAAGATAGTAAGATTCTTGGTTTATTTGATGATTTGAGAGTTACTTATCTTGTGCCATATCCTGGAAGCCCTCTTTATGAACAAGTCAAAGGCAGTTTATTAACTAATAACTGGCGCGATTTTACATGCCAGCAACCAATTATCAAATCAGATTGCTTAACTCTTAAACAATATAGTAAAGCTTTGAGTTCTATTTTACAAGGTTTTTTACTAAATCCCCATAGAAAGAAAAGAATTAAAGAAAAGTTAGAAAGATTTCCTGAGCTTGCTTTTGGAATGAATTGTTATCATGAAAAAATGAGGAGTTATGGTTTTGAAGTTTGAATCTATTTTGTATTCTTCTCATATATTCTTACTTATAAGTTCTTTTTAAAAAAATATATTCTGCAGAATATATTTAGAAATAAGGGTTTTTAGGGTTTTTGCTTCATACACCACACACAGAAACCAGACTACCTAACCTGCGGTTAGAATCTACTCCAATCATATCATATACATCCAAGGCCTTTGATCCTTGTTCTATTCTTTCCCAATAACTCTCCACATCCAAAGGATCTCCAGATGTATAATCTCCTAAAAATCCTTGAAAAAATGCTTTAATCTCCAAGATATTGTCAGAAACTCTGTTTTGTTTAATAAGAATAAAATTATATTTTCTAACAATCTTTAGTATGTCCTTAATAGCATCAGGAGATATAGCACTTAAAATAGCAGTAATTCCATCATCAGAAAAGACTCTTCTACCTTTAGATGTTAATTTTTCTAAAGATTTTTGAGCTTTTTTATATTCTAGATTTGTTTCCATTTATTAAAAGGATTTAATAGTTTTTAATAATTATGGTTCTAGAGTTCCCATCCTTTTATCACTAGAAATTTTTAGGTCCTTTTGGTGTAAATAGTATAGTATGTTTTAGGCTTACCTGAAAGCTTTACCTGCTTTAAATAATCTTCAATTGCTGAACCATCAACAATAATCACAACTTCATTTTTTAGAACATCTGTTCTTTTTAAAAAGTCTTCAATATTTTTTTTAGAAACACTTTCAAGAGGTTCAAATCCTTCTTCTTTAAGTTTTTCATGCAAGCCCATTTTCTCAATACCCATCAGAACTCTTTCCCTAAGGGTAATTTTACTTAGAAATAAGGGTTTTTAGGGTTTTTGCTTCACCCCTGCTCATAGAAACATTTAAAACTCATAACTGGATGAAAGAAATATGAGATTTAGGGAATTTAATAATATCAAGATTGATGATGATATTGGGGTTTCTCCAGTAGGTAAAGATACTAAATTAATTGCAAAATCTCTTAGAAATTTAAAATTTAAATCAGCTTTAGATGTTGGAACAGGAACAGGCTTTATACCTATTTACCTAAAGACACTTGGTCTTAAGTGTGAGGGTATTGATATAAATTCCCTAGCAATTGAGTGTGCAAGAAAAAATGCAGAAAAAAACAAGGTTAGGATTAAATTTTATATTTCAAATCTTTTTGAAAACGTAAAAGGTAATTTTGACTTAATAGTATTTAATCCCCCATACGGAAATGTTAAATCTGCTTCACTTAGCAAATATTTAGAGATAGTTAAGTCTCTCTTGCCAAAAGAAAACAGAATTATCTCAAGAGCATCTTTTCAATTAATCAAAAAACAAAGAGCCAGGTTAATTACCTCTTTTTTAAACCAGGCACAAAAGTTCATTAAAAATAAAGGAAGTATTGCAATCTTATTGGATAAATCTGAATCACAGTTAGTAAAAAAATTTCAATTTAAGATAATTGCAAAAGACAAAAATTTGAGGGTGGTTTTATTAAAATTTTAATATTCCATGGCTAAAACAATCTTACTGAGTTTTGATGTAGAAGAATTTAATTTGCCTTTAGAGTATAATCTGGATTTTTCTTCAAAAAACCAGTTTGAGTTTAGTTTTAACGGTTTAAAAAAAGTTCTTGCTCTCCTCGATAAATTTGATATTAAGGCTACCTTTTTTGTAACAGCAAGTTTTGCATCTAAATATCCCAAAATACTTAAAGAGATATCTGAAAAACATGAAATAGCCTCACACGGATTAAACCATAAGATCAATAGGTATGTTGAAAGAGAAGTTGAACAATCTAAGGCAATTCTTGAGATGGAGATAGGAAAAAAAATAAACGGATTTAGGTTCCCCAGACTTCAGAAACCAGACTTCGCCTCCTTGAGTAAGATGGGGTTTAAGTATGATTCTTCTATATCTCCAACATATCTTCCTAAGAGATATAATAATTATTTTGAAAATAAAAAAATTAATTTAAAAAAAGGTATTTATGAGGTTCCTGTTTCCACATTTCCCCTATTTCGAATTCCTGTTTCATGGATTTTTGTGAGAAATCTAGGATTAAAATACCTAAAGCTTGCCACTCTTTTCTCTTTTAAAAGTCCTGGGTTTGTAAATCTTTTTTTTCATCCATGGGAGTTTACTGAGCTGGACAAACTGAAGATTCCTTGGTATATAAAAAGAAACTCTGGAGAAAAATTAATCACCCTTCTTGAAAAGTACATCTCCTGGTGCAAAAAAAATAAGTTTAAATTTCATACATTTTCTGAATTTCTCAAACTACCTTTTTAAAGTTAATATCAGCATAGTTAGCGAGGAGATTACATTGGCCAATATCAACATTTTTGTAAACTGCAATAGTGTTGAGTGGAATAAGGATAATAAAACTATCTGCAAAATCACAAAAAATACCATAATATAGCTATTTTTCTCTTTGCCTGTAGAAAGATTATACAGCACAAAGATGTTTGTTACAGACAATAAAGACATAGCTACTGCAGGATATAAAAGAAGGCGTGCGAATGCAATATACTGCCTTCCAAAAAGAATTGTTATTATAGATCTTGGAATAAAATAATATAAAAACAAGGCAAAACCAGCCAGGCCCAGTACTATAATAAATGATTTCATTAATAATTCTTTAGAATCTCTTTTTTTATCATGTTTTTCAGATACTAAAGGAAACATAGCCTTGCTTACTCCCCAGGTTCCAAAAAAGATTATCTTGCTCAGCATTGATAATACAGCATACTGTCCTACAATCTCTTCTGGAAAAAATCTTTTAGCTAAAATAATATCCATACTTAAAAGTATCATTATAGAGGAAATAGAGATGAGTGTTGGAACAGAATAAGAATAAATTCCTTTAACTTTTCCTTTCTTTCTTTTTGTTTTTAAAACTTTTTTTAAAGATAAGAATGAAACACCAAAAACAAAAAATACACTAAGGATTACTGCAGATATTGCCCCATATACCTTTAATCCAATAAAAATTAAGACAAAAGCTAAGATTACCTTAACAAAGCCCTCTAAAAAATAATTAATACCAAGACTATTAAATTTCTTTGTTCCCTGAAGTATACCTCTTGTAATTGGAATTAAAAAAGATGCAATTATAAAAACTCCAGTCAGCATTAATAATTTCACATCTATAGATAAAAATGTTCCTATTAAAGGTGATAAAATAGTGAATATAATAAAACATAAAACTCCCAAAACCAAGAATTTTCTTATTGACTTTATCATTAAATTTTTTATTTTTTTATTATTTTTTTTTACATTAAATTTAGTAGTGTATCTTGAGACAATTGTTTGAATAACCTCATTTGGTATGTAGAGAATAAAAATAATGCTCATTAGAGTTGCCACAATGCCATAATCTGCAGGAGTTAATAATCTTGCACTGAGAAAATGAAAAAAATAATTTAAGAAATTTAAAAGATTCATTGATATAAACAGTACTAAACTTCCTTTTACAAGCTCATTTGAAAACTTTTTTTTGAAACTCATCTTAAAATATAAATCTTCTGAAAATTATAAACCCTATAATTATTATAACTATCTGAAATCCCCAGATTAAGTAAACAACATCTTTTTCATACACTTTCTTCTTTACTTTTTTCAATAATCTAATAGCAAGATGCTCTAATCCATAAATCTTGTTATAAGCAAGATTTAAACTATTATCTTTATTTGGAACTCCAAATGACTGTTTTTTTAGCTTCCCCCTGACCTTTAAACCTGTTTCAATAATATAAGGAATAAAAAAGAAAACAGCAATTCTCTCGAAATTTCCAAGTATAGCAAATATAGCTATTAATGCTCCTATAGGATAGGTTAAAACATCTCCTGGAAATATTTTTGCAGGAAATCTATTAAAGATTAAAAAAGCAGCTAAAGCTGCAATCATGCACAAACCTATTAAAGTCAGCCATGAGCTTCCTGTAAAAAAAGCCACTATACTTAAGGCTCCGATAACAAGCATGCTTTGTCCTGCTTCTAAACCATTATAGCCTGCTATAAAATTAAAAGTTGTTGCTGCGCCTATAACACCAATAGGAATTATTATTAAAGGATAGATTAAACCCAGTTCAACCTCTCCAATAAAAGGAACCCATATTATAGAGTATCCTACATTTATCACCATTAACGGAACTGCTGCTAAAAAAACTAAAAAAATTCTTAATCTTGCAGACAATCCTCCGTGCTGCCACCCAAAAATATCATCTGTTAAAGCTATGGTTGAAGAAATCAGAATTGTTGTTAAAAGAGCAAAAATCTCAACAGTAGTTGTGTTTATTTTCAGGACAAAAGTTTTGATTGCAATATAGCATAAAACTCCTAAGACAAAACCCATAACAACAACTATTCCTCCAGAGCCTGCAATCTTTGGCTTTTTGTATTTATTCATGTCTTCCCAGACAAATCCTATTTTCTTAGCCCTTTTTATCCAAGAAGGCAGGGCTAAAAGGGTTACAAAGAAACTTAAGATAATCGGAATAAACAATAAAGGCTCCATTTTACAATTTCCAGTCAATATATTTAGAATAATCGCTTTCTATATACTCTTGTTTAAACTCTTCTTCCCCTGTGTATTGAATTTCCCAGATTTTTATTGGCCCTTGGATTCCCTGATAAAAAACAAATTCATTTAAATTCATTCCCTGCGAATTTAGGCTCTCTATAATTAGATTAGGTTCTGAATGTGCCAGCTCAAAATTAGGAAAGTTGTTAAAAGGGTCATCTAACAGATATATCTGGCCAAGCAATCCCCTCATAATTCTTGGAGAAAGATACATTAAAGCCCCCATTTCATCTACGCTTACTCCCTGATTTGCCTGATCAACTCTCTCTATAATATAAACACACCCTTCTAAGCCTGTTTTAAAGTCAACAAACTGCCCATTAACATATATATATCTTAAAGGAATTCTAATCTGCTGTCCCTGATAGTAAAAAATGCCCTCTGGTTGTTTGTTAAATGACAGAGACTCTCCTTTTTGGGAAATTTCTAAAATAACACCAATAACTGCTGCATTTTGCGCAGGCAAAAATATCTCTTTTCCACCTTGTTCATAGACAATATCTTCATCAATCATGCTGCCTCCTTGGTAAACTCTTATTGTGGAGTTTCTTGTCTCTTGAATCTGCCTTTCATCAGAAATCATTGAAGGAATCCATGAATATCTGTCATAATTTTCATCACTGCCAATACTTGAAAATGCAGTATATTTCCCAATATCTGTTGAATCTATCAGCAAATAGGTTGAATTATGGCTGTATAAAAAATCTAAAGCATCTTTCTGATTGTCTCCTGTTAAAACCAGCCTTCCACTCAGATAATTCCAGAAAACCATTGCATTTCCACCATCTGTGACAGTTGCCCTGTTCCCAATACTCTGGAGCCAGTAACCATAATCCCACCAGTGGGCAAATACAGCATCTTCTGCAGTATTCTCTCTCACCCATAACATTGCTTTTTGCCATTGCTGGTTGTAATAAGAAGGTACAAAGCCATATGCCTGACCCCTTACTCCCTTATAAAAGTTCCAGAAAACAAATACACCCAATACTAAGACTAAAATAACAATTATTCCTAAAATAATTTTAATAGTTTCATCTTTTGTATTTTTAAATCTGTAACTTAAAGATATTATTAAATAACCCACAAAAATAGGTGCAATTGTGGCTAGAACCATAATTAATCTCACTGCGCTTCTTGCTGTAAATAAACATAAGGCAAATAATGAAAACAACAATAAAAATTCATAATTAATCTTTTCAAATCCTTTGTTCTTTTCCTTATGGTATTTTATATAATAATAAATAAAAGAGCCAATCATTAGTAAGGCAGAACCATAATAAAACACCTTGCTAATAAAGTTTTCTCCATTAAACAAGCTAGAAGAGGAATACCTGCTGAATACTAATCCAAAGAAAAACAAAACATAAAGTCCTGTCAAAACCCAGGAATCTTTTTTCTTTATCTTATCTAGCATTTTTTTAAATAAGACAACAGAACCTATGAAAAATAACCAGAATAAAACAGGAATCTTTTTTATAAAAGGACCAAAACTTCCTGCCCATTCTGTAAAAAACGGCTGCCTGTTTTCAGCAACTGTTATGTTCCATCTTCCTGTTACAGGCTTAAAGAACATCTGATTTAATGCTTTTAATTTTTCAATCATAAAGCTAGGTCCAAGAAAAAATAGGACAAGAATAATCCCTAAAATAATAGCAATAATTAAAGAAATAATGTTTTTAGGAATTTTTATTTTTTCCCAAATTTCTGCTTTTTTTAATTTTGTATTCCATAAAATAAAGTGCACTAGGAAAATAAAAAAAACTGAAAATGCAAGGCCTGAATCTAAAGAAGTAATCATGCCTTTTAAGGTGGATCTGTTTGAAAATAGGTTTATTAAAATAAAAGAAGAGACAATCCATAAACTATAAACTATAAACTCTTTTTTATGGACTTTGTTTAAAATAAGTGCCAATAAACTTGCAATAGCAATTGTAACATATACATAACTAACTCCCCCCCAGATTAAACCCATGCACGTAGTTGAGATGCCAGCTAAAAGTCCAAAAATCATAGCTTTTTTCAAATTTTTAGATTTCCAGGATTTTAAAAATAAAAAAAATGTAAGGAACATAAAAAAGAAACCTGCAGACTCTTTTTCAGGAATTCCTGCAACTGTTCTTGACAAGAAAGCAGGTATAACAATCATGAAAAAAGTTGAAATCAAGGCAATAATATTTGCTTTTGTTTTGCTCTCTTTATCTTCTCTATTAAAAATCTCCCTGGTAAATAAAAAGAAGGCTAAGATTGTAAACGCAAACATAATAACTGGAAAAACAGCTCCTGCAAACTCTATATTAGCATTGTTGTAAAATAAGCTAGAAATCCAGTAAGTTCCTGCAATCATATAAGGAAGCAATCGCGTTTCAGTAGCAGTATTAAACCCCACAGGAACATTTCTCATTGTATCAACATCTGGAAGAGAGCCTTCTTCAACAATTGTTTTTGCATACCTTAAAAATAACCAAGGGTCCAAGTCTGGGCCAAGTGTCCAGGTATTGGTAGTTATATCCCATAAACCCGGATTTCCTCCATGATCCTGCATAGGCAGACTTCTAATATAAATTCCCAAAATTAAAGCTAGAATTAAAATACCAATAACCCATAGATTAGATTTTTTGAAAAATCCAATCATTTTATTTGTTCTATCTTCAAGCACTTCTTCACTTTTTTCTTCTATCCTTTCTTCTGACTCTTCAGCTTCCCTTTTCCCTTCTTCTTTATCTTCTCCTTCCATTTTTAATCTAAAATTTTCTCTACATCCTTAATAAGCTCTTCTGCATTTTTTTCTCCTTCAATCTCTTTCTTTCCGCAATAAGGACATTTAGTATTTTCTTTTTCACTTTCAAACCTGTATCCACATCCTTTACAGATAAATTTCATCATTTTGAACTCTCCATTAAAATAATACAGGGGTTATAAAAACTTCTATTAGTGCAGCAACAAACAATACAATGACTGCGAGTATTATTAAATTTAACGAATCCTGCAAAATACCCCAAAATTTTTCACTTCTTACATCATGCTTAATTATAGCTACACTTATTATTCCCCCTCCTAAGGCTCCTATAAAATAAGCTGCTATTTCTGGCAGGCCGTGTATCATATATCTTGCTATCCCCAATGGTAGGTTTGACAAGCTTGATTTAGAAAAAATACCTATAGCAGCAGCTATCACTGAAGCATTCCACGCTAAAATAAAAATAGCTCCTGCTCCAAAAATTAGTGAAAAGATAAGAGTGAACATCAGAACATAAATATTGTTTGTAAAAATAGCTATTAATTTTTCTTTAGAAGTAAGAAAGCCTGTTGTTCTTCCTGTAGCTTTAACTCCATACTGTTCAATACACTCATTGAAATTAGCTGGTCTGTTAATCATGCAAAAGGTTTCTATCTGCGCCCTAAAGCTATTGTCAGAAGGCAATACAAGATACCAAAATGAAAATGCAACAATAAATCCTAAAAAAAGCCACAAAAAACTCATAAGAGCTTTATTATGCTCTTTTAAAAGCTTGAAACTTCCCTCTATTTTTATGTCTTTTTCTTCTTCAAGCTTGATCGCATAATACATAAAAGGCATTGAAAACATAACGCAAAAAGTTATAATGAGTATGCCAGAATATTTAGCTAAAACAACATCCTGGGCAAAAATCCAGTTTACCAACAAGATAGACAAAGAAGCATAAACTAGCCCTATAAAAAGCATCTCCCAGCTTTTTCTTTCTGCTCTTTTTGGATTTATCAGCATCTCTAGCATAAAAACAAAAAGGAAGAGGCATTTTTAAATTCTCCGGAGAGTTTAAAAATTAAAAAGACTATGTAAAAACATGAATAAAAGAAAGAGGTTTGACAAGATTTGCAAGAACATAAAATCTGTTAAAATACAAGGAGCAAGGGCTGTTGCTCTGGCTGGACTGCAAGCTTACAAGCTTTTTCCTAATGAAAAAAGCAAAAAGAAAATCCTTTCTCTCAGACCCACAGAGCCTTTTTTACTAAATATCCTTAAAAATGCTGACAAAATTTCCTATAAGGTCTTTGTTAAACAATTAAATGAGAATCAAAATAAAATTAATAAGCAGGTTTTAAAATTAATTAAAAATAACTATGTTGTCTTTACTCACTGCCACTCCTCAACTGTTGTTTCTTCTCTTATTTATGCAAAGAAAAAAGGCAAGAAATTTGAAGTTTATAATACAGAAACCCGGCCATTATATCAGGGAAGAAAGACAGCAAAAGCTTTGAAAAAAGCAGGAATTAAAGTTACAATGTTTATAGATTCTGCAGCAGCTATTGCCTTAACTGAATCTCAGGAAACAAGAGATGTTGACCTTGTCTTGCTAGGTTCAGACGCAATCACAAAAAAAGGAACAATAAATAAGGTTGGAAGCGGAATGTTTTCTGCAATAGCCAGTTCAAATAACATTCCAGTTTACATTCTTGCAGATTCTTTGAAATATATTCCTAAAGTGAAACTTGAGCAAAGAGAAGTTAAGGAAGTCTGGGATACAGAAAAAATTAGAATTAAAAATCCTGCATTTGAGCTAATTAAGAAAAAATATATTAGAGGAATAATTTCAGAACTTGGATTGCTATCTTATAAAAGATTTTTAAAAAAAGTTAAAAAAATCAGAAGTTAATCTGAGTTATCATCTGTTGAGGCATCTCCCAACTTTAAGATACCTTTAAAAAAGGCATTACAAGTTTACTCACCAAACCCCCAACAATATTTACAGGAACTCTCACAACTCTCAAAGTTTTGTATAAATAACTATTGTCTTTCTAGCACTCAGCTATTTTTTCTTCTAATTTCCCAGCAAATTCATAACAAAGAGGCTTTTCAAAATCTGCTTTAGGACAAGTGTTCATAAATGCACATTCTTTATAACCTGACATTTTATTTCTCTTTTACAGCTTTTTCTGCTTCTGCAACAATTTCCTGCATTTGCTGCTGGATTTCCTGCATTCTCATTATTATTTTATTTTTAGCTTCCATAAGTTTACCCAGCTGCTCTTCTACAACATTTAAAGTTTCTTTTATATTTTTCTTTATAAAAGTCTTGTTTCCAACATCAACTAATAACTCTTTGTCTTTAATTTCAGTCTTAATGAAAATATTCTTACCGAGATTAGCCAACATTTCTTTTTCTTTACTTTGTTCAAGCTCTTGCAGTCCAAAGTTAAGAGTCTGCATTTCTAAAACCTGCTGCTCAATCATTTGCATTTGCTGCTCTAATTTTCCTATTTCCTGCTCTAATATACTTAATTTTAGAAGATATTCTTCTCTTGCCATTTCCTACCAAGAAAAGCGAGGTTTTTAAGTATTACTGTGGCATATAAAAAAATATAAATCCTGGTTTTTATTTCATTAACTTAAAAAGGTAAGTATTATGATAAATCTGCTTGAAAAATATAATAAGGTTTCCTGGATGTTTGTAGTCATAATAGCAGTAATTATCTTTTATCTTTCTTCCTTAACTATTAAATCAGGTTCTGGAGGAGGTTTTGGATGGCAGACAACTGTTTATCATTTTTTTGCTTTCTTTTTTCTTGCTTTTTTCCTTCTGCCTGCTTTAGTTAAGGGCAAGAACAAGAAATTAATTTTTTTAGCTGCTGTAATTGCAATCTTATACAGCATTTCTGATGAATTTCATCAGTTATTTGTTCCAGGAAGATACTGCACTTTGTCAGATGTTATGATAAACTCCTTTGGAATTTTATTTGCTTCTTTAATATACTCTGTCTCTCTTAAAAGAAGGTTTAAGGTAAAATCTTAAGGCAATTTATTATAAAAATATCCTTAAGTTTGTATCGTTGCATACTTATAATCACAATTACCACTACATTTATAAAGAGTAGTAATAGGGGCTGGCACTACTATACCAATAGCCTTCCATTGTTTTGTAGATAGTTCCTCATTACATATTGGACAATGATAACTTTTCCACCACAAATAACCTTTTACTGTTGGCGCTGGTAAAAGATGACTTACCCTTGCCAACTCCTCGGCTTCTAGGCACTCTTCATTTACTTTTTCTTGTTCTTCCAGATTTTTTATATCCTTTGTTAATAAAGATATTAATTCTTTTCCCATAAATTTCAAAATGAATAATCATCTTTTTAAATGTTTCTATATCGTAATAACTATAAAGTAATCAAAAATAACTAAGGGATACTTCCCTTATCAAGGCAGCTTAAATAGTTTCCTGAATATAAGTGAGAAAATCATGCTGAAGATAATGTAATAAAGAATCCACCACCCCCCTACTGTTGTTTCAGCATAAACCCCTCTAAGAAAAGAAAAAATAAGGATTATTGGAACAAAAGTTATTAATAATGGCTTAAAAGAGTGTTTCATCATCTCAGGAAGTTCCTGCATCAGTTGTTTGTTTATCTCTAACATTGCATCCTGGTTGCCGTTTTTCTGATGCTCTTTGGCTTTTTTCTGAAGCTCTTTTTGTCGGGCTTTAAGCTCTCTCATCCTCTCTTTATCTGTGACAAAGTAAGTTATAAGGCTGATAAAAAAAGTCACAGCTATAGCAATTACTACCAGACTTATTATTGGATTTGCTTGAATAAGTTCAGTTATCATTTTCTCTTTTGTTTACCTTCATAACTTAATTTTTTGTCGTATTTAAAATTAACTTTTCCTTTTTTCCTTGATTTTTTAGCTGTTTTCCACAACAGTTCAAAATATTTTTTATAGCTGTCAGCTAACTCAGAATTTTCAATTTTAATAACAGTAAAGGGCTCCCAGATTATAATAACTATTCTGTTGCCATAAACTAGCGTCGGAGTAGGATTAAAATACTCTTTTGGAATAAATCTATAGGTTGTGGTTTTCTTTTTATAAATAAATTCTGTTTCTTCGCTAGTCAAGAGCCTTTCTTTCAGCCCTTTTTCTTCTTCTTTTTTAAAATACTGTTCTAATAAAATAGGAAACTTTTTTTTAAATTTAATTTCATCAATCCCAAAAGCAATCATGTTTTCTTTTTCTCTTAACATATCATTTAAGAGAGTCTTAAACCCCTCTCTTCCTTTGTAAACCTCTACTTTTAATTCTTCTTTTTTAAATTCAGCTAATTCTTTTAGCTCTGGAAGAATTTCTTTGACATTTTCTTCTTTTTCTTTAATAAAATCAAGTAGCTTATTTGGATGAGTTGCTTTGTAGTATTTTACATTATTTTTAATAAGATAGTTTACTAAACCTTTGTTCAATAATTTTTCCAAAAAATCATATATTGTTGTTCTATGAAGATTAGTCTCTCCTCTAACCTGGCTCACAGGGACTGAACCCAGTTTCAATAAAGCTAAATAAACCTGTGTTTCTCCATCTGATAACCCAGACTCTTGCAAAACCTTCTTAACTTCCATGTCTTGCCTTACAATCTGTATTATTTAAACCTTATTATTGTTGTCGTAAAAACGACAGCAAGTATTTAAATAGGGTTCTTACTCTAGAATAGTAAATAAAATGAAAACGAAAAAATTATCTTGGTGGAAAGCACTGGTAATAGCAACAGTCGGAGCTTTAAAACTAGCTTCAAATGCTCCTGCTCAGGAAACAGGAACAGTTGAAAAACCTCTTGAAACAGCAAAACAAGAATTTCCAATAAACGTGACTTCAAAAACAGATTATTTTAGCAAGTATATCTTTAGGGGAATGAATTTTTCAGATAAACCAGTTGTGCAAGAAAATGTATTAATTAATTATAAAGACCTTACATTTTGGGTTTTTGGAAATTATGATACACAAACAAGGAAAATTAATGAAGAAGATTTAATAATTGACTATACAAATCCGATTAATAAAAATAAAGACCTACTTTTTTCTACAGGATGGGCTGTTTTTACTTTTCCAAATACTGAATTTAAGAATACCCAAGAAGTTTATGCAGCTCTTTCATTAGTTAATAATAAATATCTAAATCCAAGCATTTTTTTTGCCCATGATTTTAAAGATGGCAAGGGAAATTATTTAGAAGCTTCACTTAGTCGTGGTTTTAATCTTGGAAAAATTCCATTATCTGCTGTTACAAAACTAGCATATAATGACCATTACTACAGAGAAAAATCTGGATTAAGCCATCTTGAATTAGGGTTAGGATTGCCTATTAAGCTAGGAAAAAATACAACTTTAAGTCCAAGTATTACTCGCTCTGAGTCTTTAGATAAAGATTTTAAGAGTGAAACTTATTGGAGAATATGTTTAGAACATAAATTCTAAGAAATCTTAATTCTCAAAAGCTTTCAAAGCATCTTCTGCTTCCTTTTTCCTTTCTCGATCATATTCAAAAAGAGGCTTACCAATCTCTCTTGCAGTATCTGTGTGTAACATATCTTCCCACTCTTGATTAAAATTAACGCACCTTAGATATTCCTCTAAAACCTTTTTCCCCTGATATATTCCACCCTCTCCTTTTAAGTAATTCTTCATAGTCTCTTCTGCAGCTGCTTCTACTGCCTCTTGGTTTCTAAAATCAGGAGCTGGAATATCCATATCAAACATAAATTTGCCTATTCTCAGAACTGCCCAAGGCCCTAATCCTGATAGTTTATCAGCATCTCTTAAAATTTTTGCAACCAAATTATTCCCAAAATAATCTTTTCTTGAGTGAAGAGCAACTGCCCCAACAATATCATCAAATTCCTTTCCTCTAATTCCTAGCTCTTCTAAGATTAGAATAGTTGGCAGAACAGAAAAATATGCATGGTTTTGTGTTTTTCCTAGTTCCCTGCTTATACCATCAGTTTGTTGTTTTGCTCTTTCTTGTTCTGTGATTCTTCCTAAATCATGACAATAACCAGCAATACCACAAACAATCTTATTTTGTCCCTCCCTTCCTGCTAGTGTTTCTGTATACTGCTCTACTACATAAACATGCGGCCAGCCATGTGCCCAGCAGTCCAATTTCGCGTATTCAGGTTTTACTTTCTCTCTTACTTTTTCCAACAAACCACTAGCTTCATTATCTGCTTTCATTTTAATATTAAAGAACAAAAAGTTTATTTATAAACAAGATTATAATAGAAAATAACTAATAAAGTATGATTATCCCATGAACTTCTTCATTACAGGATGCATATCAACTGCATGCTGCTGAGCTATATTTTGATAGAACTGGAACATTATCATTATCCCTAATAATAATGCTGTTCCGGATACAACTGTGCCCAGTAAATCAGAAGCTGCTGCCAATAGTCCTATTGCTGCACCTCCCATAACTGTTAAAGGCATAATATATCTGCTTAAAACACTCTCTAAAATCCTTTCATCTTTTCTAAAACCTGGTATCTGTAATCCTGAAGATAAAATATTATGAGCCTGGCTCTGAGCATCCATCCCACTTGTTTTAACCCAAAATATAGAAAATATTGCTGACAAAATAACATAAAATAAAATATGGCTCAGTCCTTGTAATAAAAATATGCTTCTTAATCCTCCTTGAATAGCAAGCTCCAGTATTGGCATAGAAGACAACCAGAATGCCAGCCCACACCCTCTTTGAGAAGCAGGAAGAGCAGGATTAAGTACGCAATCAGGTCTTCCCTGAACAAAATTTCCTAAAAATGTAGGCTCCCCGCGCCAATTCTGAACCATTCCCCCAAACAACTGAAGATTAGCTACTAAGGCTGCTGTTAATATAACCGGAATAACAGAAGCATAAAAAAATGATAAAGGCCATTTCACTCCATAACCCCTTAATCTATCAAAACTTAAAGGAACCTCCACTTTTAATGACTGAGCCCAGACTACAACTAAATACACAACTACTGTCGCAATAATTGCAGCTAAAGCATTTAAAGCAGCTGAAGGATTTTGGTCTATGATTGATTTAATGACAACAAATATTCTGCCTGATGCAGGGGCAGTTGATGAAAAAGGCCAAGCAAATGTTTGTCCAACCTGTGCTGAAAGCACACCAAATAACTGGGTAAATAATCTCCAGCCAACTCCTGCTGCAATAAACAAACTAACTCCTGAACCAAATCCCCATTTCTGGCAAACCTCATCCATAAAAAAAATCATTAGTCCTCCTAAAATTAACTGGAAGATAACAAGCCCTGTAAAACCTGGCATTGCCTGAATACCTTTCATAAGAACATAAACAATTGCCTCAAATATAATAAAGAAAAACACCATCAGTTTTTGAAGTCCAGAAAAATATTTTTTTCCTTCTTCTGTTGTCATATCTATATTTAAAATCTTGCTTCCGACTAATAACTGGAGGATAATAGAAGCCATAACAATAGGTCCTATTCCCAAACTAATAATACTTCCAAAATCTGTTCCAAGAATAATCTCAAGATATTCAAACCTCTCTAAAGCTCCGGCAGTAACCCCGAAAAGCTTAATATTAGCAAGAACAAAAAATGATACAAGAATAATAAGAGTCCACTTTAGTTTTACATTAAAACCCAGCTTTTTTTCTGTAGGCCCTCTGACTTCAGGCAGATTTTTCAAAAAATTTTGAAAAGCCATCTTATTTACCCTTTTTTATAATTATAATATTCCCGCCAGCTTTTTTAACTTTGTCTATAGCTGACTTTGAAGCAGCCTTTGCCTTAATAGTAATCTTTCTCTTTATTTCTCCTTTTCCTAAAATTTTATAATCTAAAAGACTAATCTCTTTTTCAGTATATTTTTTCTCTATATCATCTATGTTGATAACCCCCTCTTTCTTCTTTTCAGCTTTCTTGCTTGTTACTCCCTGTTTACCAAAATATTTTTTTCCGTATTTTTTTAATACAAGAGTTTTTTTCTGGTCAGCTCTTTTTCCGCTTCCACTCATTCCCTTGCCCCCTCTGCTTCCTTTTCCTTTGTTAAGTTTAGCACTATGTCCGTGAGTTCTTATTCCCCTCATTCTTGATGATTTTTTCCTTTTTTTGAGTTTCATTTTTTTACCTCATAAATATCAGAATGTCCAGGGATGATGTAATTTGCTATTTCTAAAACCTTTTTTCTACTTTCATTTAGTTTTTCAGGCTCATCTGCATACTCATCTATTTCAGGAAAATTTTCCTTCCAAAAAACATCTCCACATATTGCTACACTGCCTTTATTTGTTTTAACTAAAAGAGTTATTGATGTTTTATCATGTCCTGGAGTTTTAATAATCTTTATATCCTCAGTAAATTGTTCTTCCCAGTCTTTAACTGTATTTTTATGCCATAAACCATAAAACTCTAGTGTCTTTGCTTTAGGGAACATTCCAATATTTCTATAATGGTCTATATGGGAGTGAGTTATACAAACAACATTAATATCTTCAGTACTTAGCCCTTCTTTTTTTAGAGCATCAATAAGCATTTTTTGGCTTTCTAAAACTCCTGGATCAACTACCATTACAAGATCTTTATCTCTGACTAAAGTAATTGTTGGGCAAGTTTTTTCTTCTTCGTCTTCAGTATCTGCATTTATATAGCCTTTAATCAAAACTTTAACTTCTGCCATTTTACAACATCCTTTCAATTAATTTATTAATTTCTTGTTTATGATTTCCTAAAACTCCTCGTGGAAACTCCTTTTTTGAACTTTTTAAACCCCCTCTTGGAGGGTGGAGTCTAAAAAAAGGTTTTAGCCCTATTTCATCTAATTTCTTTCCTTTTAATACGTCTTCTGCAATTTTCTCTGGCTCTTTTATCTCTTTTTTATCAATTCTCTTTCCTCTTTTTTCTATTAGCCTGATAAGTATTGGTTTTTCTATTTCTCCAAAAGCAATATAATCTTTAATTTTTTTAAACATGCCAAATTTTATTTTGTCTTTTTTGTTAATTAAAACACAGACATATTTTTTTCTTAATCTAAGCCTTGACAAAGTTTCTTCTATTTCGCCTTTTACTTTCACTTTTCCTGCAATTCTTATTATAGCTATCATTTTTTCTTCATCAAATCTATATTTTTCAAAGCATTAACGCACGCTTTGGCTAAATTAAAAGTTGTTTTTGTCTGCCCAAAAGTCTTGCTATAGACATCTTTTATTCCTGCTAATTTTAGTATTTTTTTACATTCATCACCAACAACTAAGCCAGTACCTTGTGGTGCTGGAAACAATATAATTTTAGAAGAGCCGCATTTCCCTTTTGTTTTAAAAGGAATACTATGCTTTTCATGACATATACAATCAAAACTTCCACAACCCCTTTCTATTTTTATTATATTTAATTTTGCATTTCTTAATGCTTTAGCTCTTGCAGGAAGGGTTTCTTTTGCTCTTCCATATCCCAGTCCAACATAGCCTTTTTCATTTCCCACTACTACCATGCAAGAAAATGTTGGAATATTTCCTTCTTTTGTCTTTTTCTGTGTTTGTCTCCATACTCTTCTTTTTCCTCCTCCAAATTTGCCTTTTGCCTGGCCTATAGTTAATAAATCTGATTTTAGCTTTAAAAGAGAGTCAACTATTTCTGACTCCAGAATTCTATTTTTTTTAATTATATCATCTATTTTTTTTAGCTTTCCTGCTTTGACCAACTTACCAAGCTCTGTTTTTGGCTTCCATTCTTCAAGTCGCTTTTCTGTTTCTTTTTTCTCCCTTTCCTCTGGACTAATTTTTTCTCTTTTACCTTGCTTTTTATCTGCTGCATCTTCTACCTTTTCTGTTATTTCCTCAATTAATTCATTATTTTCTTCTAAAGGTTCTTCTACTGTTTCAGTTTGTATTTTTTCTTTCATTTTAGCCTAAAATTTTATTTTTAATTTTATCAAAATCTATTTTATTTTTTAAATGCTCTCCTTTTATCCTTTTATCTTCTGGAAAAATATCTTTTTTATGTTTAATCTCAATGCCCGCGTCTATTAAGCCCTTTAAAACACCATAAAGCCTGCTTTTTTTGATGTTTCTAGACAGACCAATATCTAATATAACCCTTCCTTTGTCTTTAATCTTTTTCCCTAAAATCAATCCAGTAAAATAACAAGCTGGTAAGGACTTTAAGCTTCCTGCTTTTTCCCAGCCATATTTTAAAAGCTCTTTTGAATTTACTCCAACTAATACAGAATCTTGAGCTTCTTCACTTTTAACATACTGCGCAATAATATACTTATTTGTTTTTCTTACAACAATCCTTGGAAGCTCGCTTTCAAGTAAGATACGTCTTGCTTTAAAATCTGTTTTTCCTTTCTTCCTTCTTTTCTTTATAGTTTTCATTTTTTCTTCCACCCTTCATTTACATTCTTCATAATTTTTATCAATTCAGGACAGAAAGTTTTCTTCCAAAAAATTACAGCATCGTCAATAAATTTAGCTTCAACTGCTTTATCTTTAGTTAAGCCAACTAAGGTATTTGTGCTTACCAATGCCATTGTTTCTGTCATAAGATTTGTGATTTTCCTTCTTTCTTCTTCACTAAACATTTTACTCTCATTAATGTTCAGCATATAATTTGGATTTGGAATAATCAATCCGTGCAGATAATTATTCCAGTTCATATAAGTATCTACAATTCTTGAACATATTTGTCTTGACAAACACTCACTCACAAAACCAACACTTAAGACAGCATCCCGGATAAAAAAGATACTATCAAGATCTTTCAAACTGGCATTAAATCCTAGCCCTTTCTTCAGAATGTCAAATTTCTCTTTCAATTCATTAAGTAGTTCTTTATTTTTCATTTTCTAAGTATTCTCTTAATTGGGCCTTGCTTTTAAAAGCTCTTGCCCTGATTCTCTTCCTTAATTCTTGATGTGTTTCTTTAGTTATTTTTTCTTGTTTTTTTAGCTCTTTAATGTAAGCTCTTAATTTTCTTGTTAGCTTTACATATTCCTGCTTTCTTCCCTTTATTCTTTTTTTAACTTTCCCTGCTCTTTTTTTTGTTTTTCTTTTCTTAATCTTTTTCCTTCCCTTTGCAAGCTTAATTTTTATTGTCCCCTGACTATGTAAATCCTTTATATCTTGTCTTGTTAGTGCTTCTTTTATCTCTTCTAGTTTTTCACTATCTAAGAGTATTCTGCCTTTTCCAACTTTCAGCGTTTTAGCAGCTAGTTCTTTTTTCTTATCTAATTTCATTTTTCACTCCAGTCTATTTTTTCTCCCTCTCTTCGGGCATCTTTTATTGCAAATCCATCAGGATATCTTTTTTTAAGTTTTTCAACATTTTTTTCTAAAACTTCTTCCATATCCCAATTGAAAAAATTACAAATCATAGCAGCATACCACAAAGCATCTCCGAGATTTTCTTTTATTCCTTCTATTTGATTATTATCATGTTCAAGTGTTTTTTTAATGCAGCTTGCCACATCTCCAGCCTCTCCAGTAATTCCCAATCCCCAGGTAGCTATCTCTCTTTCTTTATTGTCAAACTTCTTTGCAGTTTTTTTACAAGCTTCTTGGTATTCTTTTAAATTCATTTCTTTTCCTTATCTTCTATTTTATTTTCAATAGTTTCCTCTTTCTTTTCTTCTGCTTTTTTCTCTGGCTTTTTTTCTTTCTTCTTTTCTTTAGTTTTTTCTCTTTCTTTCCTCTGCTTTTTTATTTTTTCTTTTTCCTTCTTGTCCCTTTCTACTCTCTTTAAAAATTTCTTTGTATTTACATTGAGTATTTCAATTCCTTGCTCTTTTGCTTTTTTTAATATTTCAAGTTTCTTTTTCTTTCCTATTTTGCCTAGGATTATCTTCTCTCTTTTTTTTATTTTTAAGAGTTCATTCATATTTCTTATAATTATCTTTTTTTCTGCTTTCTTTTGTTTTTTGTAACCAACAGAAACTTTTTTGGGATTTCCCTTTCTCTTTTCTTTCATTTTATTGTCTCTTCCTTTAGGCTTTCTGTATTTCTGCTTTTTCTTTCTTCCTTTTCCTAACTTAGAATAAGTTTTCCACTTGCTTCTTAAAAATTTCTTTCTTGCCATTAGATCTTCCTCCCAGATTTTTCAAGCATAAAAATTCCATCCTGGTAAATTCTCCTGTCTCTGCCTTTTACTTTTGTAGCTTTTTCTATATTTCCTGCAGTCTGTCCGGCAGCTTCTTTATTTATAGAGTCTATTGTTATGATTTCTTTTTCTATTTTGACTTCCACATCTGGCAAAATTTTAGCTTTTCTTTCTTTAGTTTCTCCTAAAAAATTCTTAACAACAACCTCATCATCTTTAACAGAAACATTCATTGGAAAGTGGACAGAACATATCTGTAATTTATAAACAAACTTTTCATTTAATCCCTTGAACACATTATTTATATGCGCAACTATTGTGTTAATCTGTTTTCTCTCTCTTTTTGTTCCCCTTTTTGTTTTAATTATTATCTTGTTGTCTTTTTTCTCTGCAATAACTTTTGGAAGTTTTCTTTTGATTTCTTTCCCTTCTTTTTTAGCAATCATTTCCTTGTTAATAATCTCTACTTCTATCCCCTTAGGAATTTCAATTTCCCTCTTCAGCTCTTGCGCTTTATTTTTTATTTTTTTTACCATCTTAATTTTCTTTCCTCCTATATTTTTTATAGTTTTCATCATTTTGTAAAATCCTTTCTAATTCAGCTACATCCTTATCTACTTCAGGAAGCATAAAATTAAGTGTTTTTTGAGAAATTTCTTCAATCCCTAGATTGTATAATATACTAACAGCAGAAACATACTGCCAATAAGCTTCAGGATTAGAGTTGATTATCATATTAGAAGCTTTTAGAGATATGTTAAATCTTGAGTAAACATCTCTAATAAAGATTGTTGCTAATTTTTTATTTTCTTTTTCCAAAGCTTTTCTTATATCCTGGTATCTATTGACAAAATCTGCCATAATTCCATGCGGATGAACTTTCTCTGTCATTTTAAAAAACATAAGCAATTAGGCTTCCTCCGATATTTTTTTCAATAGCCTCTTCATGCGTCATTAAACCTTTACTGGTTGATATAATTACATAGCCAAAACTTTTTGCTGGAAGAAATCTTCTGGCATACTTATCGATTTTATCAACAGAAACATTAAATCTTGGCTTTATAGCCTTGCACTCGTTTATATTTTTAATTTCTATTTTTAATTCTTTGTCTATTTCATAATCCAGATAACCCAGTTTTTTTATCAAATCAAGCAGATTAAGTAGGAACCTAGAATATTTTTTTATTCTAACTTCTGTTTTTTTTGCTCTCTTCATATTCATTATTTGGTTTATTGCATCAGCAACAATATCTTGTGACATTTTAATCAGCCCCCCAGTCTTTTAAAATTAATTTATACTTCTGGGTCAATTCCTTGCCCAATCCATATTTTTCTGCTTCACCTACAAATCTTTTGATAGTAGATAAATGGTCAGGAATGGTTTGTTTATTTCTTGTCTTTAGTGCAGCATCGATTGCTAAAGTATTAGCTTCCAATATACTGCATATTGCACTCCGCCTTTTGTCCATCCCATCGCGTTCTTCATTTAGTTTTACCATTTTAACTATATTTTTTAAATCCAAGCTCTTCAGCCATTTTTCTGAAACAGTGTCTGCATAGATGCAAGCCATACTGGTTTATATGTGCGCCATATCTTCCGCATCTCTCGCACTTTCTTGCAGCAATTCCAAATTTTCTTTCTTTTGGCTTGCAATATTTTAAAAACCTCTGCATAACTGCAGGTTTGTTCTTTAGCTGCTTAAGTAATTTTCTCCAATCACTTGCTGTCATTTTTTACTCTCCACTATTTCAGTATTAAATTTTTTATTTAAAAGCTCAATTATCTCTTGTTTTGTTGTTTTTTGCCTTTTCGGAATTTTTCCTTTTCTTCTTTTCTTAATCTCTATTCTTTTGCCTTTTCTTTTAAATATAACACTTACATTCAAACCAATCATCCCTATATCTCTTTGGTACTCTATTCCTGGAATTTCAATATATTCTTCTATTCCAAAAGATAGATCCTCATCATTTATTTGTTTAGTTTTTAACTGATTGTTTACAGAGGCCAAAAGTTTTTTTAATATCTCTTCTGCTTTTTTTCCTCTTAATGTAACTTTTACTCCAATTTCAAGTCCAGGCCTTATTCCAAAGGCAGGAATTCTCTTCCTTGCTTTTGTCCTGACAGTTTGCATTCCTGAAATTAATTTCAGTAACTTGGCTGCTTTTTCTAACTCATTACTGACTGCGCCAATACTTAAAATAACCTTCTCAATTTCAACTTCTCTCATCTTATTAGCTTTCATTTTACCATTATATTCCCCAAAGGAACATTTATTTTCTCATTTTTGCAGGACAAAGTAGCTATTTTTCCTTCTATATTCTCAATTTTTCCTTCCTTTCCCTTATATTTGCCTGCGAAAATAATAGCCTCTTTCTTTTTTTCTAAAGGGATAATTTTCTCTATATTTTTGTCTTTTATAATTACAGAGTCTCCGATATTTACTTTCTTATCTGTAAGAATATTTTCTCCATAAAGGAGATTTAATTGTATTTTTTTATCTTTCAGAATTTTTTTCCCAATAACTTTAAGAATCCTCTCGCTCCTTTTTGTCTCCCTAACCATAAACTTTCCTTTATCTGAGAAAGTAAGTTCATAATTTTCTTTTCCTGCTTTGATAGTATCAAAAGGCAATATAGAGAAATCTTCTTTTTTAATCATTTTATTATTCACAGAAACCAGCCCTTGCCTTAAGATTTTTTTAACTTCTTTTCTGTTTTCAGCTACTTTTAATATATCCCTTAATATAATTAATAAGGGCAATCCATGCTTCTTTTCATGGCTAGATACAATTAGGTATTTTGTTCCTTTTCTTGGAATTGGCCAGGATTTATCTACAGTTTGTCTTTTTACATGCATTTTATTTTTTCTCCCCTTTCCTTTCTTCTTTCTTGTCAGGTTTTTCTTCTACTTTCGCTTTCTTACCTAATTTCCTTTCTATACTCTTTATCCTTTCTTTATCATCTAAATTTAATTCTTTAATTTGTAAATTTGAAGGTGTAAAAAATACTTCTACTTTAGTGCCATCTTTCTTTGCTCTTTGAAGTCCTTCTATACTAACTCTTGTTCTTTTTAAATCAACCATATTAATTTTACCTGTCTTTCCCTTAAAACTTCCCCTCATTATTTTAACAGAGTCTCCTTTTCTAATGGGAAAGCTTCTTTTCTGATATTTTTTTCTTAATTCTTTACTCAAATTTGCAGACAAAAATTTTCTCTTTATATGAAGAGGAGCCTTAGCCCTGTATTTCCTCTGCTTTCGAGGCTGCTTACTTGCTTTCCAATATTTTGAAAATTGTTTTTTCATGTCAGTTTGTCAAATAATTTAATTTGCTTTGAATATTACCTATACGTTTACTAAAGTATTTATGAGCATATTTAACTAGTCCATGACAATTTTTAATGCTGTGGATATCGATATTCTCTTTAGGAATCCCAATATAAGACATTACCATTAGCTTAAGATTTTCAAGAGCATAGTGGGAAGCTTCAACAACTCCTTCATAATCTCTTTTTCCTATTAAAATTTCTGCTTGATTAAAAAAGAAATCCATTGTTGTAAACCTATTAAGATATAAAGATAATCTTTGAGTAATCAAACCTTCATCCTTTAATTTTCTTATTTCTTTAAACTTTCCTGCTAAATCTTCTGTATTTCCAGCAAATGTTTTTTTAATTTGAAGTTTCATTTTATATTACATACTTTGCTATCTTGCCAACTTGTGGCCATTTATTTGCAACATCTCTTGAAACAGGGCCTTTAATTTGAGTTCCCTTTGGATTTCCTTTCTCATCCTTCAGTAAAGCAACAGCATTATCCATAAAAGCAATTCTTTCTCCAGTGTTTCTTCTGTAAGGTTTTCTTTGTCTTACTATAACAGCATCAAATACTTTCCCTTTCATATCAGGAACTCCTTTTTTAACAGCTACCTTCACCCAGTCTCCTATTTTTGCAGGCTGCTGCCTCCCCCTTCTTCCTGTTCCTCTTTTCACAGAAACTATTTTAACTATTCTCGCTCCGCTATTATCTGCAGCTATAACTAAGCTCCCTATATTCATTCCTCTTGTAAGTTTTGCTGCTACTGCTTTCATTTTTCCTTAGCCTCCTCACTTCCTCTAATTTTCTTAACAACACAAAAATGTATGATCTTGCTTAAAGGCCGGCACTCCTTGACTTCAATATAATCTCCAATGTTTATGTCCTGTCTTAAACAATCAGGAAGCCTTGCATGAATTTTTGTTTTCTTTTTCATCTGCCTCTCGTATTTTTTAATATAGATGATTCTTTCGAACTCTATACAGACTCTTCTTGGATTCTTGCTCTTAACAAAACCCTTAAAGCTTCTTCCTCTTAATTTAAGGTTGCCGTGAAAAGGGCATTGTTTGTCTGCACAGCTAACTTTTTCCTTTCCTTTCTTGCTTTCTTTTGTTTTTTGTTTTTCCATTTTTATGCTTCTATCTTTATCTTTTCCTTCTCTTCTTCTAAAGATTAAGATGTTTAATCTTCTATTGTATCTTCTGGAAAGCCAAATTTCACCAAGACTTGTTTGACCTTTTTTCTGTGATTTCCTTGCAATTCTATTATATTGTTTTTCACTGTTCCTCCACAAGCCAACTCTGACTTGAGGTTCTTTGCTATCTCTTTCACATCAACATCTTTGCTCAATCCTGTTATTAATGTTATTATTTTTCCGTATCTTCTCTTGTCTGTTCCTACTTTGATTCTCTGTTCTGTCTTTGCTATTTCTTGACAAACACATGCTTGTATTGGCAATCCACATCTTGGACATATATCCATCTTATTTATCTGGCCTTTTAGCCATGAATATTAAAAGTTTGGCTATTGTCTTTCTAATTTCTTTAATTTTAATTTTTCCTGTTTTATTTGCAGCTACATTAGCCTTTATTAATTCTAATCTAAGCTCTTTCAGTTTCTTTGCTTTCTCTTTATCAGGCATTTTCTTTATATCTTTACTTTTTAAAATAGCCATTTTTATTTTTTCTCCTTTTCATTAACCTTTGATTTTTTCTGGTTTTCTTTTTTTCATCAGGTTCCTTTTCTTCTTCTAGTTCTCTATTTATTTTCTCTTTAATATTCTTATCTATACTTATCTGATCGTGAATTTTCTTTTCAGGAGACAAAATAGACACCTTTACTCCAACAATTCCTCCAATTGTCTTGCCAAGAGCCTGGGCTATATCTACTATTTTTGCTGTATCTCCTATTTTCTTTAAATAACCAGAAGCAAATCTCCATGATTTGGCCCTCTCGCTTGGTAGCTTTCCGCTCAGTCTGATTTCTACTCCAAGCGCCCCAGCATCCATAATTCTTTGTAACATTCTGTAAGCAACTATCTTAAACTTTAAACTTCCCAGTCTTTCTAAAGCTAATGCTATCTCATCTGCTATTAATTGAGCATCAAATTCTGGTTTTACTATTTCTTTAATTTCTATATGGGGGTTTTCTAGTTTAAACCTTTTTTTCAAAACACTTGTTAACTCCTTTATTCTTTCGCCTCTTCTTCCAATAACCAAACCAGGTTTGTTTGTGGCTACTATTATTTTTTCTCCTACTGGGGTATACTCTATTTTAACTGAACTTATTCTACCCTTTCCTAATGAATTTTTAACATACTCTTTAACAGAAAATTCTTCTTTCTTAAACTGGACAAATTTTCTTTCTTCCATTTTTATTTTTTCTTTGCTTTTCTCTTGCTTTTTTGTTTATTTTCTTTTTTTACACTTAATTTTAAAGTAACATGAGTTCTTTTGAATCTTTTATTTCCAAATCTTCTGTATGGCCTGTTTGCTCTATTTGCTTTACACTCTATTCTTTCTTTGTCTATTTCAATTTCATTAACACTAGCATTTGCAACCAATTGCCTTAATAATTTTATAAACTGTTGTGCAGCTTTTACTGGATATCTGCCTGACATGATTTTTCCTTTTCTATGAGGCAGTTCTCCTCTCATAGGAACAGCTCTTTTCATTCTAGCAACATCATTTAATAAATCAATAGCCTCATCTATTTTCTTGCCTCTTATAAAATTGCAGAGGGCTATGCAGTGTTTAGTGCTTAATGGCAGGTCCTTACCATTAACTATAGCTTCTGTCTTTTTTTCTTTCTTTTCCTCAGTTTTTTTCTTTTTAGTTTCTGGTTTTTCTGCTGGTTTCTCTTCAGTTTTCTTTTCTTTTTGTTCTTTATTTTTTTCTTCTGCCATTTTAACGAATCCTATTTACAATTATTGTGTATTTATCTTTAGTATGGAGTATCTCAGTCAATTCTGAAACCTCATATCCTCCAGGTAACTCATTTTCCACATAAAATTTAAATGAATCATAAGCTTTTTTAATGCCGTCATAACCAACCCGCAATTCAGTCTTAGGACTCATCTCTTCAATCATTTTAATTAATTCAGACACACTACGACTTCCAAAAATATTTATAGAAGGTATTTCCATTTTTGGTTTTTGTTTTTCTTCTGTTTTTCTCTCTCTTGGTTCTTCTGATTTTTTCCTTTTCATTTTATTTTACAGATAATGCAGCACTTGAACGAGTAGCTCCAATTCCAGGAGCACCGTGCTGAACTTTAGTTCTTGTTACTGAAAATTCCCCTAATCTGTGCCCTAACATCTCTGGGATAATCATCACCCTAACATAGGTTTTTCCATTGTAAACATAAATAGTCAAATCAACCATTCTTGGAACAATAACCAAATTCCTTAAATGGGTTCTTATTGGTTTTCTTTTTTTCTGTTTTTTGTTGCATCTTGCTATGAAATTCTCAATAGTGTCAAACTGGCGCAAGACAGCCCTTCTTTGCCTTGATTTAAGATATTTCGCAAACTCCCGAGTATCGAGTTGTTTTAATTCTTCTATTGTCTTTCCTCGAAATGTAAATTCTTTTGGCATTTTATTCTATTCTCCTAATAAAATAAATTAAATTTTTTTCATTTGAGCTATGAGTATAAAGATTTTTTTGACCTTGGGTTGTTAGCATAGTATTTACTGCACTCACACACTCTCTTACCTGCTGAAGATTGGCAAAGTCAATAACCTCAATAGATTTTCCTACCTCTAATCTTGATATCATTTCAATTAACCCAACATTGCCTTTTTGTAATTTAAAGTATTTTACAATTTGTGTTTCTGCCATTTTTATCTTTTCTTCCTCCCGGTTCTTCTAGGCCTAAGATGCCCTACTTTTGCTCCAGGTGGTGAGTTTCTTTTAGCAATTTTACTTTTAATTCTTTTCCCTCTTCCTCCTCCAAAAGGATGATCAATAGCATTAACTTTAACAGCAGAGGTAAAGTGCCATTTTCTACCTTTTGCTTTCATAGCATAAAATCTTTTTCCTGCTTTTCTTAATGGTTTGTCTAATCTTCCAGAAGCTGCTATAACTCCTATACTGGCTCTTGATTTTTTATTAAAGCCGATTGTTTTTTTACTTGGCATTAATAAAAATACTTTATTTTTTTCTTTTTTAGCAATATGGGCAGAACTTCCTGCTGTTCTTACCAACTTTCCACCCTCTCCTGGTTTTGTTTCTATATTATAGACTTTCATCCCTATTTTTCCATCTTCCAGATTTATAATATCTCCTTCTTTTGCCTTCTCTGCTTTACCAATATTTATTTCCTGTCCTTCAAATGCATTCTGAAAAGCAAGATTATAGAAAATTTTCTTATCTATTTGAAGCTTGATTAAAGGAGAGGTGTGCCCAGCAGAATGTATAAGCTTAATTATTTTAGCCTTTCCTTTTGCATTAGGATAGCTGATTTTATGTCTAAAAGCTTTTTTTCTAATTCTATAAGTTAAACTTCCGTGCCCTCTTGCCTGACTTACAATTCTCTTTCCCATTTTAAAGAATTTTAACCTCCTTCAATGCTTTATGCCAATTTTTATAAAATAATGATTTCCGATTGCTAATCTCTGCAGTAGAATAATGCTTATCAAATAATAAGATTCCCTCTTTAACAGTAATATTTTCTTTAAGGATAGATACATATTTTATTAAACTGCTTGAGCCTTTTCCAACAAAGAACATTTCTCCTTTTTTTTCATCAACTACTTTATGCAACATATATCCTATACCATTTACTTGAACTACTTTTTCTTTTAAAGCAATCTCTAGTTCTCCTGATTCTTCTGCTTCTGCAACTTGTATTTGGATTTTTTCTTTTCCCATTTTATGCTCCCTTAACCATCCTTGCTGGACTCTTCCACAATCCAGCAGCCATTAAAAGTCCTACCCTATAACCAAATTCCTTATCTTCTGGCTTATGAACCTTAATTTCTTTTAAACCTCTAGGAATCTGTAATTTATTATCTATAACAGGATTAGAGTCTCTTCCTAATCTATAACTAATTATCTGGCTAGGTTTTACAGGATCTTGTTCTATAAATGAATCTTTTCCCCCTCTTGTCCCTTCATAAACTAACCACCTAGTTATTCCCACTAATCCTCCTCTGACTTTAGTCAAATCTCCAGATTCAAGGATATCAAAATCCGCTGCACTTCCAAGAATTATTCTTTTAGGGGTTCTTATTGAGTAGTTTGTTAAGTCTAATGTTCTCATTTTAAATCATTCCGAGCCTAGTAGCCACATCTATAGCTAGATTTTTCTTATTTAATTTAACATAAGCATATTTTTTATTTCCCCTTATGAAAACCCTTACTTTATCTACCTTGACATCAAAAATCTCTTCTATTTCTTTTTTTATTTCTGGCTTTCTTCTCTGTCTTTCTGTTTCAAATAGCAAAGTATTCTCTGCTTCTATAAGCCTTACAGCTTTCTCTGTTGTTATTGGTTTTATCATTTTAAGTATTCAGGAATTTTAAATTTTGAAAATTCTGGCAAGAGATTCTTGCCATAAACTAATCTTGAAAAACACTCTGCTTCTAATTTGCAGTCTTCAAGGGCATTGTGGGGCTTTCCTTCTTTTACTATTTCGCCATCAAAAGATTTACCAGAAAACTGCCTTCTTTCATCCCTCATCCCGCAAAATTTTAAAATATTTGTCAAACCTAAAACACTATAATTTTCTTTAATAGAAAATTCACCCTTAATTTGAAAGTGCCTAATTTGAGCAATACTATGGAGGTCAAAAGCACGATAATGAAATGGGAATATTAATCCATATTTCTTAGCTTTTAATCTTAACAGGGGGAAATCAAGAGTCTGTGGACATTGGCTTATCATATTTTTTATTTTTATTTTCTTTACCCATTTAAAAAAATTCTCTAATAACTGCTTTTGTGATTGTTTATTTTTATCCCTTAACTCTTCTTCATTTTTGCCATGAACTCTAAGAGCTGCTTCTTCAACAACATCGTCATTATCAATCTTACATTCTTCTAGGAATTGGTTGTCAATATTGTAAAAGTCTAAAGCACCAAGCTGCCATATACCTGCTGTATCTGGATGCCCTCCGCTTGTTTCTATATCAACAACTATCATTTTCCTTCCTTCTTTTCTTTTATTTTTTTTGATTTTTTTTCTTTTATTTTTTCTTTTTTAATTTTCCTTTTTTCCTTCTTTCTTTTTCCTTCTTTCTTTTTCCCTTCTTTAATATCTAATTTTCCAGTTAGTTTGTTTTCTAATTCTTTGACAGCATCTTGTGTATAAACAGTTAATCTTGCACCATTTGAAGCAAGATCAGAAACAGAAACCTGATTTGCTTTTTTAACTTCTATGCCTTTAATCTTTTTTTCTTCTTTATTTCCAATAACAAAAAGCAAGCCAGCTGTTTTCTTATATCTCCTGCCCCTTGTTTTTCCTCTTCCAGCTCTAATAGATTTTTTCTTAACAGCTATGTCTGCCAGTTCGTCTAAAACTTTCTTTAAACTTTTTAAGAAATCCTTTGTTTTTAGTTTAAGAATCTTCTTTTCAATAATTATAGGCAGCTTAATTTTAATCTCTTTACCTTCTAAAGTTTTATATTTTCCTTTTAATTCATTGACAGAAACTGTTAAAGCTAATGCGGACAAAAAGGCAAGCTTTCTTTCTTTTTTGTTTATCTTCTTTTCTTTTATTATAGATAAAATTTTAGGAGGATGAGATCTTCTCCCCCCTCTTGCACTTGATATTGTGGCTCCCTGCCAGTAAAATTGTGTTCCTCTTCTCCAGAAAATTTTCCTTGGTATTCTGGAAATTCCTCTGCCAGCAGCTGTTTTCCATTTTCTTCTTGTATGCCTTATCTTTCCAGAAGCAGAAGCTTGTTTTCCAGCAAGATAAAAAGGAGCGTAAGGATGCTTTCTTTTTTCAGCTTCTACTACTCTTTGCATAATGTCATATCTTATTTTTCCATCAAATATGTTTGTGATTAGTTCTCCTTTCTTCTTTCCTTCAATATCTAAGATTGTTATTTTCATGTTAACTTCACAAATTCAAAATTTTGTTTTTCTTGTTTTTTTGTTGGTCTTAATGCCTTTGTTAATAGTAATTGTCTCTTAGCAGGCCCTGAAACACTTCCTTTTAAAATTATATAATCTGTTTTTATCTTCCCATAATGTTTAAATCCTTGTTTGGGATTTATATCTTTTTCATTAATATTATTAACATCAATTATTTTATGATTATAAGTTATTCTTGTGAAAAAACCAAGCTGGCCCGCCATTGCTACTCTGAATGTTACACGGGCAGGATGCCACGGGCCTATGCTTCCAACTTTTCTTACACCTTTTTCAGATTTATGGCTTCTTAAGCTTATTCCAAATCTTTTCACAGGCCCTTGAGTTCCTTTTCCTTTTGTTAGTCCTCTCACATCAGTCAAACCCTGTTGAAAAATATTACTTATTGAAATTTCTTTATTTAAGAAATTCTTAACAACTCCCAACTGTTCCTCTTTTGTTCCAGATAAACCTAGTTCTGCAATATCAGGGGTTTTCTTAATTCCGGTTCTTGCAACTAAAGAATAAGCAATAACTCTTATATTATCGTAATTTTCAACCTTATCTAAATTCACATTTTTTTTCACTTCTTTTTTCTTGCTTAATTTTATCTTTCTTTTTAATTCTTTTTCTCCTCCAATAAAAATTTCCTTAACCAGTTTATTAGCTTTATAGAATCTGACAGAAAGGATTTTCAAAGCCGGAGCCTCTAGAATTGTTATAGGTATGACAATTTTATGGCCTTTTGTTAAAGAGTGTTCTGTATTATCTTTAACCAAACAAGAAGCCATTCCAGCTTTATAAACAATAAATCCTAAAAGTCCGGGTTTATCATTTTTAGAAACAGTGAGAGCAGTCCAGTTCACACTAGGAACAATTTTTCTGGCTCTTTTCCTGGGCCAGTATTGTAAACTTCCGCTTCTCGGTTGAGAGTGTTTTGGCATTTGTTAATTTTCAACGGTTTAGTTACTGTGCGGAGCGATTTCATTTTAAGACACTATCCCCTCATTTAACATAGAAAAAGTGCATTTTTAAAGGTTTTTATTGGCAGAATAATAGCATGCCCCTGCCAGAATCTTAAGCTAAGGTTTAAGATAATCTCATTAAGCATAAAGAAGAATTATTCTATAAATGACATAAAACCAGCTTATAATTCCATGAATAATTGCCCATAAGATAGAACTATTTTGAGTATAGGATAATACAATTGCAAGAGCTGAACCAAATATCCAAAAGCCACTTCCATTGCATCTCCACTTTTCTTTTTTGTGATATTTAATTCCTGCCCTGACAGCTTTGTCAAGATTATTTACTTTAATATTAATATCAACATCTTCTGGTTTTTTCTTTGCTTTTTTTGTCACCATATTATCAATAAAGAAGAATAGTTTTTAAATATTTAGGATGCACCCTCCGGACTTTTCCCCTTAAGCCACAAAATCCTTTTCTTCTTGTCTTTCTTGTTTGTCAACTTCTAGTTTTCTGAGAATCTTGCCTTTTCTTTTTGCAAGTTCTCTGATTCTCTCAAAATCTTTTTCTCCTTCAGGAAGAATTAAGTTGTCTATAATAAAAGTGTGTGAAATCTTGCACTTTTTACATTCAGGAAGCATAAATGCCTCTTTTATTTGTGGCCAGTATCTCAAGTCAGCTTCAAGCTGGCAAAACTTATCATCTATTTTTTTCTCTCCACTCTTACCAGGCTTTGGCAATTTTTTCTTTATTTTTAATACAATTCCTTCTCCTTCGCAATCTAATAGCATATTATAAACTTTATCCCTAATCTCCCTTATTTTCTCTGAACTTAGTGAAACATCATACTGGAAAACCCCTTTTTTCTTTTTTTCATTTTCTAATTCTAATTTTTCCTTGCTGAGAATAATGCCGGAAAACTTGGTGTCAGTAAGTTCACTAGCAAGATTCACAAAGTCATTCGTCCATTCAAAACTTCCTTTAAGTTTTATTTTAGTAGTTTTTTGCAATTTTAAAATAGCACGGTTCTCAAATTGCCCCCTAGAGAATCTTACAAAATAATTATGAACCTCCTCTCCCCTGTCTTGCCAAACTTTTTTGATAAAGCAGTCCATTTTAATTTAAAAAAATAACAAAGTTTAAAAACCTTTATAAAGATGAAAATCTTTTCTTTGTAACTTAGGGAAAATCTTTAAAATGATAGATGAAAAATCTTTCAACAAAATAGCAAGTATTTTTCTTATAGTTGTGCTGGCAATTCTCACTTTTTTTATTATAAGACCTATACTGATTTCTTCTATTTTTGCCCTAATTTTAGCATTTATTTTTTATCCAGTATATAGAAAAGTTTATTCTTGGACAAAAAATAAAAATTTATCTGCATTATTAATTTGCTTAGTTCTTCTTACAATTATAATCCTGCCTCTTTTGTTCTTTATACCTATGCTTGTAAAACAAACATTTAATGTATATACCCTTATGCAAAAAGAAGATTTTTTAGCTCCCTTGCATGCTCTTTTCAACAAGTTCTTTTCTTCTCAGGAGCTCTCTAATGACTTAATAGTATCTGTAAATTCTTTTACAAGCAAGATAGCATCTTCTTTTCTTAACAAGTTTACAGATATTTTACTTAGCTCTCCGACAATTTTATTACATGGTCTGCTAATTTTGTTTGTTTTCTTTTTTGGTCTGCGTGATGGAGAAAAATTTGTGGCCTATATACAAAGCATGTCTCCTCTGTCAAAAGAATCTGAAAAAAAAGTTTTCAAGCAGTTTAAAGATATAACTCACTCTGTTATCTTCGGACAAATCATAGTAGGTATTGTGCAAGGAATTGTTACAGGTTTTGCTCTGTTTATTTTCAAAGTTCCTAACGCATTAATTTTAACACTGGTTGCTACTTTTGTAGGCATACTTCCGATTATAGGTCCCTGGCTTGTCTGGGTGCCAGTAGATGTTTATCTCTTTATGACCGGTAGAACCACTGCTGGTTTTGGTTTGCTTATTTATGGATTAATTGTGGTGAGCTGGGTAGATACAATAATACGGCCTTTAATAGTCAGTAAAAAAACAAAAATAAATTCTGCAATTATTTTAGTAAGTATGCTTGGGGGTTTATTTGTATTTGGGGTTTTAGGATTAATTATAGGCCCTTTAATCATAGCTTATCTTCTTTTGTTGTTAGAATATTATAGAGACACTAAAGACAAAAAATCTAAAAGCCTTTTTATACAAAAAGCAAAATAAATAGCAAGATATAAAAACCAATTCTTTTTTTACCTATATAATAAAGAGAGGTAAAATGAAACTAAAAGTTAGGATTTTAAAATTTTTTGCAGGAAAACCTGTTTGTATGATTCATGAGAAAACTGCTGAAAAAATGAGCCTGCATGTTGACAACAGAGTTCTTATAAAAAAAAGAAACAGAAAAATAATCGCAATAGCAGAGATTGTATCTGGTTTATTGAAACCAAATGAAATTGCAGTTTCTGAAGATATTGTGAGATATTTAGACTTAAGAAATAGAAGCAAGGTAGAGGTAGAGATTACTTCTAGACCTCATAGCATAGAACTGATTAAAAGAAAATTAAAAGGTCAGGAATTAACTAAAGAAGAAGTTAATGAAATTATTAGGGATATTGCTAATAATGCTTTAACAGAAGCAGAGGTAGCTTTTTTTATTTCAGCAGTTTATAGCCAAGACATGTCGTTAAAAGAAACTAAATATTTGATTAAGTCAATGGTGGATACAGGAAGTCAATTAAGATTAAGAGGGAAAATTACAGATAAACACTGCATAGGGGGGGTAGCAGGAAATAGAACAACTCCCATCATAATATCAATTTGTTCTTCTCTTGGATTAATTATGCCTAAAACTTCTTCAAGAGCAATAACTTCGGCAGCAGGGACAGCTGATGTGATTGAGACACTTGCCAGAGTTGATTTTTCAATAAAAAAAATCAAAAAGATAATTAAAAAAACAAATGCCTGTTTCGTCTGGGGAGGTGCCTTAGGATTGGCTCCTGTAGATGATAAGATAATTAAAATAGGGAAAATAGTGAAAATAGATTCAACAGCACAATTGATTGCAAGCATTCTTTCAAAAAAAATTTCAGTAGACAGTAAATATATCTTAATTGATATACCTTATGGAAAATCAGCGAAAGTTACAAGAAGCAATGCAAAAAAACTGAAAAATAAATTTTTGAAACTTGGAAGGGAATTTGATTTAAAATTAGAAGTTGTTTTGACAGATGGAAGAGAGCCTATTGGAAATGGAATAGGTCCGGTTTTAGAAATGATAGATGTTTTAAAAGTATTAAGAAGAAAACAAGGCCCAGACGATTTAGAGGGAAAATCCATTATGCTTGCAGGAAGATTATTAGAAATGACTGGCAAGGCAAAAAAAGGAAAAGGCATTAAATTAGCTCAAGAAGTTTTAGACTCTGGAAAAGCCTTTAAAAAATTCAAACAGATTTTAAAAGCTCAGGAAGGGAAAATAAAAAAACTAAAACTAGGGCGTTTTACTTATACTATCAGAGCCAAAAGGAGAATGAAAATTAAACACATTAACAATAAATTAATAAGCACTCTTGCAAGACATGCAGGCTCTCCAGAAGATAAACCTGCAGGAATTTATCTTTATAAAAAAACTAATCAAGTTGTTGAAAAAGGAGAGAAAATTATGACAATTTATGCAGTTTCAGAAGAAAAATTAAAGCACGCTAAAAATTTCTATAAAAAAAATAATCCAATAGAACATAACTAATTTGGATAAACATCAGAAACTAAAAAAGATTTATAAACTCATCTGCCTTAAAAAAGAATATAAAAAAAAGAGTGTGAAAATGAATAAAAAAGCAAGAATCGCTTTAAGATATTTTTTAATATTTTCATTAATAGCTGGAGTTTTGATGTTCTCTTTTGTTATCGCCAATCATGAAATAACAACCTCTAGTGGTGGAACTTCTTATAATGTTGAGGAAGATTTGACCTTCCTATATAATATAACAGTTAGTAACACAGATACTGGTCAGGATGCAAATATCACACAGGTTAATATAACTATCTGGGGCAATTTTAATTTTCTCTTTAATTCAGACGGAACAGATGCTTCTGATGTGGCATTTACAAACACAACAAGTGTTTTAACCTGGACAAATTCTACACACTATATTATTAATGGAAGTGAAACAGTGTATTTTTGGTTTAATGCAACTGCTCCTGCTTCTGGAAGCTATGACATTACAGTTACAACTCTTAGTTCATCTGGAGCATCTACAACAAACATCTCTGTTGCTGTCAGTAGCTCGGCTCCTTCCTCAGTACAATTTCCAAGCCCCACTCCAAGTAATGGTGCTAGTCTTTCACAATCTTCCATACTAGTTAATGTGACAGCCACTGATGCAACATTGGAGACAATTGTAGCAAGGCTATATAATTCTTCAAGAAAAGAAGTGAGTTCTAATACATCATTTTCTTCCCCATTATATCATAATTTCACAGGATTAATTGAAGGGGTTTATTACATAAACGCAACTGCTAATGATACTTTTGGAAATACTAACAGTTCTGCTACTTACACAATAACCTTAGACACAACTGACCCTGTAGTAACAACTATTTCTGTTTCAGGTGTTAGTTCAACTGGAGCAACTCTAAGTGTAACAACAAATGAAATAGTTAACTCTTGTAACTATAGTTATAGCGGCGAGGCTAGTTCTATCAGTTCAGCTGCTTCAGGAACAAGCTGGTCAGCAAATTTAGGCAGTTTAACTGGGGGCAGCTCTTATAGTGTGGGAGTTTCTTGTTGTGATCCAGCTGGCAATCATGGCTCTAACTCCTCTGATTTTACAACAGCTGATGCTTCTTCATACACCCCTGGAGGAGGTGGAGGTTCAACCCCAGGAAAATCCCAATTATGGCCAAAACTCAGCCCTAATCAAACAACAATAATGAAAAACTTTCATACTGATTATGCTATAAAAGAAATCTCAATAGAAGTAAAGAATGTTACAAAGGATGTTAAGATTTCAGTAACTAAATATACTAGCAAGCCAGCAGCAGTAGAAATAGAAAAATCAGGAGAAGTATACAAATACTTAAGAATTCAAGCTACAAATCTAAATGATGTATTAGATAAAGCAGTAATAACAATTCAGATACAAAAGTCTTGGTTAGAAAATAGTAGTCTTGGAAGAGATGAAGTAGCGTTATTTAAGTATGATAATAATACAGAAAAATGGAATAAGTTAACAACAATCTATAAAGAAGATGATACTAAAAATTATTACTATAATGTTGAAATAACCTCTTTTAGTTATTTTGCAATTGCAGGTACTTCAGTAGCAACAACATCAGCAGAAGATACTAGTGAGACTACAACGCCTGCGGGAGCTACAACTTCTGTTGGAAATGAGTCAGCAGGGGCAGAAGAAGGAGGAAACGGAGGGAAATTCCTAATAGGATTATGGATTATTATTGGAGTAGGGGTTTTAGGAGTAGTTGCATTTATAGTTTTTCAGAAAGTTTACAAGCCAAAAGATCATAAAAAATAATTCTCAGATAATTTCAAAAAAACTTTATAAACTCTTTTCTCTTGGGTAAGTAATAGAAAGATGGTAGAAAAAGGGTTCATATTAGTTCTTGTATTTTTATTATTTAGTCTAGGTTTTGTTTCTGCACTAGATGAGGATTCAGTGAAAATTCGTTCATGGATGAAAATAGCTCCAGGAGAAGCAAGGATATGGAACTTAAATGATGTAGAATTCGCCATAAAACAAATTTCAATAGAAATAACTAATCATTCACAAAATGTCAGAATAACTGTAACTAAATATAATGAGAAACCAGCAGAAGTATCAGTAGAAAAATCAGGAGGGGTTTACAGATATTTGCAAATTAAAGATAAAAACTTAAAAAATGTTTTAAACAAATCAAGAATAACCTTGCAAGTAAGGAAGACATGGATGCAAGAGTACAGGCTAGGAAAAGACAAGATAGCATTATTCAAATTTAATAATAATACAGAAAAATGGGATGAATTGCCAACAATCTTTAAAGAAGAGGGCACTACGCACTACGAGTATGACGTTGAACTAACCTCTTTTAGTTATTTTGCAATTGCAGAAAAAACAACAGATACAGGAGAAGGTACAACAAGCCAGGAAACTGCAAGCCAGGAAATAGCAAGCCAAGAGACAGCAAGCCAGGAAACCCCCTCTGTAGATACAACTATCCAAGAAACAATTACTGCAAAAATAACAAATATTGATAAATCTGAAGAAGCACCCTGGGGGAGCTGGATTATTATAGTGATTGCTATAGCTATTGTAGCAGCAGGAATTATTTATTTTTCACAAAGGAAAAAGAAATGGTTTTAATACTCCCTTCTGCACAAAAAACAAGCAAAATTTTTTAAACCTCCTTTTCTTTATACCTGATATTAAAAGAGGGCAAAATGTTAAAAGAAACTGATTATATCCAGCAATTAGCCAATTATATAAAAAGAAATCTAGCTAAAGGATATACACTAGATTCTTTAAGGAAAGCATTAGAGAATCAAGACTATTCTAGAACTGCTATAGAAAGAGCTATAAGAATAGCTAATGAACAACTGGCAAAAAGCGCTCCTTTAATGAATGAAAAACCAGTTATAAAATACAGTGTTGTTGATAAAGTGGAAAAACCTAAAAAGAAAAGTTTCTGGCAAAGAATTTTTGAATAATCTCTAAATAAAAAAGCTTTCTAATGGATAATTCCAAAAGGAGTTATTTCCACTAAAGAAAATATTTTTTTTTGATTATTCATGCCCCAGAAAGCTAAGTTATCTTTAAAAGATTCTCTTCTTCTTCCATATTCTTCACCACAACTATATCTCCCTCCCCAAGCATGATTTGCACCAAAAACTACCACAACTAAAGGATTATTTTCCTTGCTTGCTAATTCCAAGAAAAAATCTTCTCTATTTTCATGTACAGCCATATAAATTTTCTCTTTTTCTGTAAGCCATCTGAAAAATTCTAATCCTTTTAGTCTATCATACGTATCTTGGGCTTTATCTAGATTTTCAGGATTTTCAGCTCCTGCTATTCCCAATCCAGTATCAGAAGCTATTCTATAAACTGCATCATACTCTTTCCATTTTTCAAAATACTGATAGCTTTCAAAAAGGTTAGGATCCTCCTTTTTTATATTATTAAGATCTTTTTTCAAATAATTAATCTCTGCGCAAGAATTCTTTACATGAGAACCAATTATGATTCCTTCTTCATAGACTTTTTTTATATTATAATTTTCTATAAGAAAAGAAAGAATTTGATAAATATTGTCTTGAACTTTTTTTATTTTTTCTAATTCTCCTTTAGAATTATTTTCAGTTAAATGTGTTTGTCTTATATGAACTAAACAATAATTTGATGTTGGAGCAAGATATGTTTCTACAGATTCAGCTCCAGGAATTTCCTTTGGAAAATCCAACAAAGTTTTTTCTCCAATTGTTCTTTCTAAAGACACAGACTCCTGATTAATCAAATGCTTATAATTCATATAACTATTTACATGACTGACTTTCTGACAACCTGATAAAACTAATCCAACTAATCCAATCTTAAGGTAATCTCTTATTTTCATCATTAAATTCTCAGAAATGAATTATATTTAAAAATTATGGTAATACGCCGCCGCCCTGCGTATACAAAAAGTTACACGCCGTGACTTTGTTTGTTTTGTTGACAAAAGTAAGGAGTTAAGGTTTAAAAAGCCATCTTGCCACTAGGGAGGTGCAGAATCTAACTTTAAATTACTTTTTTTAATTTTTCTTCGTTTAATTCCCAATCTCCGGTATTCTGATTTTTCTCATAAATTTTCCTATCAATTAATTCTGTTTCTCTTTTTTCTAGTAGAGAAAGATGATCTATTAATGAGCTTTCAATTTTTCTCAACATACGCCTGTAAAATAATCCTATTTGATTGGTTAGTGGATAAAAACTCAGCATAGCATCAAAAATTCCTTTTTGTAATTCAGTAGGTAACATTTTCCTAGGAAATATTGTTACTGCATGACCATTCCAATACTTATCATCTATTTCTGAAATAATTTGATGTTTATTTTTTTCATATTCTGCTGTATTTGGTGTAATAGTGAAAGTATATAAATGAATTTGTTTCAAATTTTGTTCTTTTGCAAACTTAACTATAGCACTTATATCTTTTTTGCAGTCTTCTCCCCCACCAACTGCAAAAGTTCCAGTTACATTAATATTATGAGATGATAATCTTCTAATAGCATCTGTATATTTACTGATTTCTATTTTTTTGTTATATTGCTCTAGTGTTTTTTGGTTAATTGACTCCATCCCTATATTTACATTTCCAAATCCTGCTGTCCTCATTAAAGAGATTTCTTCATCATTTAAATTTTTATTATCGAACTGATCAGCACGCATCAAAGCTGAAAATTTTGGTTTTATATTTCGCTTTTCATAATGAGAAATTATTTCCCTAAAAAATCTTTTTAAATAATCTTTTGAACCTCCAAAAAGATTATCAACAATTGAGAATTTTGTGATCCCAGAATATTCCATAATTCTATCGACATCTATTATAACTTTACCAATATCTCTCTCAAAATATCCTGGCCCTCCAAAAAGAGAATCTTTTGAACAAAAACTACATGCAAACTTACATCCTCTAGAAGTCTGAATTGGAAACTTTATAAATCTTAAATCCGAGGTTAAATTAATCTTTCTTGCTAATAAATTTTTTCTCCCAAAATTTTTTAAACCATCAAAAATCTCTGGATTAAGAGAATAATTAATTTCTCTAATTCTTTCAGGTTTTTCAGTAGTTATCCAAGTTTCTCTTGAATTTTTATACATAATTCCATTAATTTTAGAAAGGTCTTTTCCTGATTCTAAAGAGCTAATTAAATTTAAAATTGTTTTATCTCCTTCATATAAAACAATATAATCTGCAAAATCCTTAATTTTTTCTGGATAAATTGTTGCTCCTTCTCCTCCTATTATTATTGGAATCTGTTGGTTTTTTCTTTTAATTGCCTTAGACATTGATCTAACTTTATTAATTGAAGCACATATACTATTAAACATAATATACCTCGGATTTTCAGAAAAAATATTATCAACTGAAACTTTTCCATAAACATCACAGAGAACTTTAGTTTTGTAGTCTGCCTCATTTAATATAGATCCAATTGCAGTAATACCAAATCTGGGCATAGCCAATAATTGTCCAAAATTTGGAAGATCTGGATCTAATTCAACAAGAACTATTTTCTCTAAATCCATTTCCCTTTTTTTGACTAGCTATGAATTTAAAATTATGTCGTAAATTAAACGACACATTTAAAAAGAAATAAAAGAATAATCTACTATGGATTCAAAGATATTAGAACAAACAGGCCTTACTTCTAATGAAGTAAAAGTGTATCTTACATTGTTAAACTTAAAACAATCAGGAGCTACAGAAATATCTAAAAAATGCGGTCTTTTTAGAACACTAGTCTACGATATTCTAACAAAATTAATTGAAAAAGGATTAGTAAGTCATATTATAAAATCAAAAAAAAGAGTATATATTGCTTCTAATCCTCAGAGATTATTAGAATTATTAAAGGAAAAACAGGAACTAATAAAAAAAATATTACCTGAATTAAATGTATTATTTGAGAAACCAGTAGAAGAGTGCTTAGTTGAGCAATATGAAGGAAAGGAAGGGGCTAAATCAGTAATAGAAGATGCATTTAATGATGCATTATCTGGAAAAATTAAAGAATTTTTATTTTTTGGATCTACTGGGAAAGCTGTTGAGACTATTGGATATTATTATATGCACATGGTAAAAAAAGCTGAAAAAATGAAACTTCCGTATAAGATTGATTTTAGGGGGATATGGAGTTCTAAATTAAAAACAAGGGAAGTTTTAGAATCCATTGGGAAAAAAGAAAACCATAGATTCTTTTCAAAAGAATATGAACCTACAACCCCTGTGATAATATATGGAGATAAAGTCGTCTTTATGGGTGGGGTAAATAAAACTTTTACAATACTTATCCAAAACAAAGAATTAGCTAGATCATTTAAACATTATTTTGAATTTATATGGAATAATTCATTAAAAGACTAATAATGTTAATGTAAATAAATAATGATAGTAGGATAATCAATCAGCTGATAGTTTCAGGAAATATTTCCTCGTTTTTTGGAAACTCGCTCGAAAATAACTCCCAATTGGAAGTTGAGGTTTGAAAAGCTCAATAATTCTTAATCAAAAATTCAGGGATTACTCCTCTCTGATCTCTATTACAATTAATACTTCTAGAACAGAAAACAACAACTCGATTATATTCTCTTTGAGAATATAATCTTTCTACATTATCAGTTATGTTATTACTTAATAAGACTTTTGCTCCAATTCTTTTTAATTTTGCAACAAATATAGATAATCTTTCGTTATCTTTGTCAGAAAATCTTTTGGGTGTATAATTAGCAAAACTAGTTCTTTTAAGAGGATCATAACAAGGATCTAAATAAACAAAATCATCTTTTTCTATATATTTTAAAGTTCTTTCATAATCTTGACAGATTATTTTAACTCCTTGCAATAGATCACTCGCTAATAAGATAATCTCTTCATTAAAAATTTCAGGATTTTTTTATTTCCCTTAGAAATATCTAAATCTTTAAGTCTTTCTATTGTTCTGTCAAATCTTCTTTTATAGTTGTGTATATCCATGTCTTACCCATTAAATCACAGCTTATAAACCACGATTATGCACGGCACATAACTTTTTATGGACGCCGCCTCCCTACACCAGGAGAAAGTTATGTACCTTTCCAATAATCTGGGTGTACTACTTTTTCAAAGCGCCGCCGCCCGGAATCGAACCGGGATGCCCAGAAGGGCTCGGTTTACATGTGAAATAGTTTCTTTCTTCCGAAGTCCTTTCTTTTCTAAAGAAAGGAGCTCACTCAAGACCGATGCAGTACCATTGTGCCACGGCGGCTTATAAACATTAATAGTTTATGGCTTTTAAAGCTTTTTTATTAGAAATCCAATTATGTTAATCAACCAGTCTATAAACTAAAAAAATTGACTGGTTGATTAGCCGAATAATGATGAAAGTCCTTCTGCAGCTTCTTCTTTCTTTTCTTCCTTTTTCTCTTCTTTCTTTTCTGTACCCTCTACAGGTCCAGTTGCGACTGGTGTTGCTACAACTGCAGTTTCTAATTCTTTTTCTATATCCACATCTTTCAAACTAGCTATCAGGGTCTTTATCTTTGCTTCATCTGCTGTTCCACCTGCTGCTTCTATAATCTTCTTTAAATTCTCTTCATTAATTTCTTTTCCAAGCTTATGTAAAAACAAACTCGCGTATATATATTCCATTTTTATTTTTCCTCCTGGGATTTATTTTCTTCTTGTTTTTTCTCTTTTTCCCCCTCACTCTTTTCTTCTTTAGGTTCTTCTGGTTGCAGCTTTTCTAAAGCTGCTCTATTGGCATTTGCTTTTCCAAATAAAAAGCCAATTGTTTCTTTGCAATAATAAACAATCTTTTGCGCAAATTCAAGACTCTTGAATGCTGCAATCTTAATATCTTCAGTTGCTTTTTCTTTATCTATCTTGACATCAAGATAAATCTTGCCTGTCTTTCCATCATAAATTGCAAGAGGCTCTAAACCTATTTTAAAAGGTTTTATGTCAAGCTTAGCCATCAGAGAAGCTGCTGCTTCACTTATTTTTTCGTCTTTCTTTACAATAACTCTTTTCTCTTTCACAGCTATTTTACCTTCTTCTACTGCTATTTTTATACCTAAATTTCCAAATTCACTAATAGCAGGGCCTGGTAATAAATCAGTAGGACCTTCTTCTACTTCAATGTCCTCTATTGCCATCTGTCCTGCTTTTGCTTTAATAGGATTTTTGTTTTCAGCTAAAAAACCAGCAAGCATAAAAGCATCTTCTTTAGAAAAGAGAATCGCAGAATCTTCCTGCACATGCTCTTTTAAAACATCAAGATTTTTACTTTTAGATTCTTCTATTGCTTTAAGCATAATTCTTTTTTTAACAACTATAACCTCTGCCTTTCCCCTTAATTTTTTCCTTATATCCTGGAATTGTTTAGCAGGAAGATTTTTTATAGAAGCAATAACAATAGTATCATTATCATTAATAAAACTGACTAATCTCTTAACTGTTTTTATTTTTTTCTCAGATATTTTTCTTTCCTTTTTTCCTTCTGCCATTTTACATCTCTAATTTTCTAGGTTTTGTCATAGTAAATTTAATTAGAACAGATTTGAGATTTTCTTTTTTTCTTGGTAAAACATCAAAAACAGCTTTATACACTTTTGAAGCATTTTCTGCTATTTCCTCGTCTTTCATATCTTCATTTCCTATAGCTATTTTCAAACTTGGCTCTTTACTTTTAATTTTTAATGCTTTGTTTATCTTGCCTAATAGTTCTTCTATTGCTTTGTTATCTTCTGTTCCTAATACACCCAATTGCGGGCTTGGCATCTTGCCTACCGGTCCTAGAACTTTCCCAAAACTTGTTGCAACAGCCGGCATTAAACTAGCTACTGCAATAAAAAAATCATATTTTTTTACTAAATTCTTTAATGCCTTTCCTCCGTATTTTTTAAACTCAGATTGGGTTATTGTGTTCACAAGATCAGATTTTTTTGTTAAAAAAGCACATACTTTTTTTTCTTTAACTTTATGAGGAAGATCAACAACAAGATTAATACTTTGTTTTTTAACATTAAAATTCCTTAGATTTATGATTAGGTCTGCTGTCTGCGAAAATTTGCGTTTCTTTTCTTTTCTTAATTTTTCTAATGCTTTTAAAATAGATTTTCTATCCATCTTCTCTGACCTTCTACCTATGCGTCTGTGTCCAGAAAAACAGACTCGACGATGTAGTTTGGTTAAATCTCCAAGAAAAACCTGATTTATAAATCTTTCTTTTGGAAAGCCACTCTGGGCGAGAAACTGCCTAGTTAACTTCTATTTAAACATATCTTCTAATTCTGCAAGATATTCTCTTATCCTCTCAATTGTTTGCGGAATGAGGAATTTTTCTATCTTATTTTCAAAAATTGTTTCAAGACTCTCAAATTCAGAAAGATTGTAAAGGTTATTTTTCTTTTCTATAAGCATCAAGTCTCTTAATCTTTTTAACTGTCTTCTTATGTTGCTCTCAGCTATACCCTTCATTTCAAGATTATGCTTCTTCCTCAGTTCCTCTGCCTTAATTTTAATCTCTTCACTTGAAATCGCCTTTCCCTTTTTACTAGCCTCTACTAGAATTAACAAGATATCAACAATAACATCTCTAGAATCTCCTGGCTGTAGCAAACCAAGAGACAGGCAGATTTTTTTCACAAGTTCTCTGTCCTCTAATTGATAAGGTTTTTCGTATTTTCTTAAGGTTATTTCACTTAAAGGACTGTCTTTTACCATCTTTCTTTTTATATATCTCTCAACATATAAAAACTTATAAATCTATTCTTTTTATTTTTAAAATGGAATTAATAGCTTTATTATCATCAGGAAAAGGAACCTGGGGACAGGTTTCTGGACTTGTTAAACAAGGAGAGTGGGACAGGATAATCCTCATAGGGGATAATTTCGCAAAAAAATTTACTGTTGAGGAAAAACATGATTTTATTGAAGTTAATCCTGGAAGTTTGATTGATTTAAAAAATGAGACTCTTAAAAAATTAAAAGGAAAAATTAAAGGAACCGAAGTTGCCTTAAGCATTGCAAGTGGAACAGGAAAAGAGCACATGGCACTTATCTCAGCCCTTCTCTCAATACCAGTAGGAATAAGATTCACTGCATTGACAAAAGACGGGATAATTTTTATGTGAAGCTAAACCTCTACTTCTTTTATTTTCATTTTCTTTTTATCTTTACCCAATAAAACAACTCTACTTTCCATTTTGTCGTCTAGAAATTTGTATTTTTGAAGCAATTTTAAAAGTTTGTTAGAAAATTCTGCAATTTCTTCATGTCTTGGCATTCTGCTATATCCTAATCTCTCTCTTGCAAACCCCACTGACATAAATCCTTTGACTTCAACAAAATCAGGAGATGCTTTTTTAATAAGTTCCGCATAATTTTTTATATGCTCATCATCCATGTTTAAATCTCTGACTAAAGTCATTCTTATTACTGTTCTTGTTTTTAGATTTTTAATTAAAGAGAGAGTTTGATTGAATTTTTTCCAAGAATCTTTTGCTTTATTTTTTGTAATCTCTCTGAATAATTTTTCATCTGGATATAAAAGCGAAACATATAATTGAGTAGGAAGAGAGTTCTTTTTTTCTAATTTTTTTATTGCTTCTGGAAGCAAGCCATTGCTAACTAAGAAACTTGTCTTCTTTTGTCTTCTTAGCTCTTTGATTAGCTCTGCAAGTTTTGGGTATAAAGTAGGCTCCCCAATCAAACTTATTGCAAACTGAGAGGGATTCTGAGCTTGTTTATATTTTTGTTTGTCTGTTTTTTCATTACCCCCGCAACCTGAAAGAAGTTTTCTCTGAGCTTTTATGCAGTTTTCTATTACTTTTTTTGGATTATCTGTCTTATTTCCGAGTTTAATGCTCAATTCTATTGGCCTCCAGCAATGCAGACACTGGTTTTGGCAAGATAACCAAGGAGTCATCTGACAGCATTCATGACTCTTAATGCCATAAAATTTCTCTTTATAGCATTCTCCCATATTTAACAAAGAATGCTTTGTCCATCTGCAAACCTGAACAGCAGAGTGCTCTCCAACAATAGAATAATGTTGTTTTTCTAATTTATCAAATACTTTAGATTTCATAACAAATATAATAAAAAAAGATTTATAAAACTAATTAAGTTTAGAGTATCCTAAAAAACCAGGTAATCATCAATAAAGCAAAGGACAGCAAAATCAAAATACCTACCCATTTATAAGCGGCCTTGCCAATCTTTTCATTTCCAGTAAGCCCCCAGATTGTTAAGAAGAAAAATTTCCCGCCATCCATCACAGCAAAAGGCAGCATATTAAAAAAAGCTACCAATAAGTTAATCAAAAAAAGCCAGAAAACTAAGTAATATAAAAATAGCGCGATTTCCCATTTTATTTCATATCTTGTAAAAGGCTCTTTGAAAAAAGCAAACCTGTTTTCTATTCTCAATAAACTTGAAACACTATTTCCCACACCTAAGACCGCTCTGCCTTCTTGTCTAGGGTCTTCGCCTAAAGTTATATCATACTCCAGAACTTCTCCTTCATACATTGTTTTAATATTTATTTCATCTTTTGGACTATAATTTGGCATAACCTCTGAAAGATCTTTATAAGTTGTGATTGGGGTTCCATCAACCTTAATAATATCTCCTTCTAATCCGGCATTAATTGCAGGCAAATCATCATATAGTTCAACAGAATCATCACGTCCTTCTAATTGTTCTTTTAAATTTTCAATTTCAACTAAATAACTTCTGTCATCTGCAATAATTTTTGTTAGATTCTCATTAAAAACATTTTCTGAATTAGCAATTAGTTCAATTATGCTTTGATTTGTAGCATTATTAACAATAATCCCATTAATCATGCTTATGGAGCTTATGTTGACAACAGATGAAGAATACAAATCAAATACGGCCCCTGATGGAACAAAAGAAGAGTAAAAAATTCCTGCCCATAGCAATAAAAATATTCCAGCAAAAATTATATTTGCAAAAACCCCGGCACTTAAGATTGATAATTGGGCTGATTTAGATTTTTTATCCATTTGTTTTTCATCAGGTTCTACAAAAGCCCCTAATAAAGGTCCAAAAAAAGCAACACCAGTACTTTTAATTTTAATTTTATGATATTTCGCAAAAATACCATGTGCAAATTCATGAACTGTGGCAACTACTGCAATAGATACAATAAAATATGTAAAATAAAACGGTGGAAAAAAGGTTTCCATACCGAATAATTTAGGAAAATAAGGAATTACAGGTGCAAGAGGCGGTGCTTTAATTAATCTTGTTATCTGAGGATATTTAACATAAGTATAGACCATTCTTGACATTAAAAAAAGAACAGTTCCCATCAAAACATATCCCACAGAAATTGAAATGTATTTTAAAACACCAAGAGTTTTCCTATAATTTTCTCCAACATAATTAATAAAACCTATTCCTAATTTAGTCCTATATAAAAAAGCTATCTTCATCTCCCTCTTTAATTTGTCTCGGGTTTTATAGAGAAAGACTGCTACAAATATGCCGAATAAAAACAGAAATATTAAGTCATAATATATAAATTCCATCTTTTTTTAAACTTTATTTTTTCCTTATTGTCCTGAATGCTCTTCCCCCGCATTTTCTACATCTAACTTTCCCAGTTATAATCTTTCTGGCTTCTGCTCTAACCTTAATCTTACACTTTTTGCATACAAAAGTATTTTTGAAAAGTCTTGCTTGTGCTGCAGCTATTTTTGCCATTTTTTATAATGTCCTTTTAATTATCTTCTCTTCATTTATTTTCCAGTATTCTACCTGGTCTCCTTCGCCAACCTCTAATTCTGGGTCCTTCATAACATCAAAAGTTTCAAAACTCTCTAAGTCCATAACACTTGCTTTCTCTGCTGAAATATTCAATACTTGCGCCTTTTTTTTCTCTATAAGCGGAACTTCTACTCTTTCATGACCTGGAAGAACAATAACTCTCTTCTTGCCATCCAAGACTCCAACCGCCTCAATTCTGCATTTTGCATGTCCGTGTTTTCCTGTCTTACTTATGTCCTGGCTTTTAACAGTGCAAGGAGCCCCTTCAATTAATATGTTTGTTCCAGGTTTAGCTTCTGTAGCATTTATAATTTTAAAAACCATAATACCTCAACCAGAAATAGATTTATAAATGTTTTTAAAAACATTTATTCTAACTCAAACACTGCCCTCGGCAATTTGTGGCTAGAGATTTCTTCGAGAACTAGAAAAGTATCTATAATTTCTATATCCTCATAAAATTTACTTCTTAATTCATTAATAAACCCCCTTAATTCACCAGAATTTTTAATTAAAATCCCCATATCAAAATCATATATGCCAGATTTTGTATATTGATAGAAAAAAACAACTTTCTTATTTTCTCTAAAATAATTTTTAATCTTTTTCTCAATTTCTTTATCTGGATTAGTCAATCTTATTTGTAAGCCTTGCCATTCAAATCCAAAAGCCTTATAGTTTAAAGATATAGAATAGCCTACAATAACGTTCTTTTTTTCAAGGTTCTTTATTCTCTGCTTCATTGCATTTGGTGTGAGCTTTAGACCTTCAGATATTTTAATATAAGAACTTCTTGGATTATTATTCAATCTTTTTAATATAGCTAAATCTGTTTTATCAAGTTTAATAGTTTCTGTTTCTCTATTTTGTTTTTGAATAAATAATGGCTGATTAATTATTTTATTAAAAAAATATTCAGATTCAGAAACATTTAATACTAAATATTCTCCTATATTATCTTTAAATTTTGTCAAAAAATTTATCAAGAACTGATTTAGTTCATTTGTATTTCTCAAATAAATATCAAAACACAAACTCATTTTTCCTGTTAAGGGGCCTATCCAACTTGCATTCTTACTCTCTTTAAGATATTCTATAATCTGCTTTTCTTTTTCAAGAGTTATTTTATCATATTGTAGAAAAACAACATAGTGGGAGAATTTTAATTTCTTATAATCTATGTCCACAATAAAATCCCTGATAAACTTTTTTTTAATAAGATTCTGAATCCTATAATAAATATTTTCTCTAGAAAGCCCGACATTCTTGCTAAGCTTTGTTAAAGGAGTTCTAGAATTCTTAAGGAGCTCTTTTAATATCTTTATATTTTTTTTATCCATTTTTACACAAATGAACTAATCATATATAAATATTTCGTTTTAGTAAAAAAATAGTGTAAAAGAATTTATATAAAGCAAATTCATTATATTAGTAATTAAATAGTAATTAGAATAAGGGAAATAGAAAATGCCATTATGTGGTTTTAATGAAAAGATGTTAGAAGGCTTAACAGCCTTTAATGAAGGATTAGTAGAATATGGTCTTATTGAACGCTCAAGTAAAAACAATGAAACATTAGACCAAGCTCTTAAACGAGAAATATCAGATATGACTCGGCTGTTATTGGAAATCCCTAAAATAGAAGATAGTGCTAAGAGAGTTTTAACAGAGGGAATATTAAAATATGCAATGGGGGTTTATTTACTTATAAGAAATGGAGACATTAAAAAAAATTATAAAAAAGTCATTCAAAACATTAGCAAATATTTTCATTCTATGGATAATAAATTTTATAGTGAATTAGCAGGAAAATCAGATGATATGAAGCAACTAGCGCAATATTTGAATAAAATAAATTTAGGGAAAAAGTAAAATGCCCCCAAGTGGATTTAGTCAGAGTGCAATAAACGGCTTATTGATGTTTGTTCAGTCTTGTTATGAAGATTTGCTTCAAGAAATTAAGGAAGGAAAGAAAACAGAAGGAGAAGCAATTCAGAAAGAACTGGAAAATATTAATGGCTACCTTAAAGAGTTTAAGATATAAGATTTCTTAGAAGTATTTTTAAACTCCCTTCTTCTTTCTTTTTGATGACAAAAGCAAAAACAAACAAGACAAAGAAGGACGATTTTGTTAAAATAGAATTTGTCGGATTGGCAAATGGGGAGATATTTGATACAAATATTAAGGAAGAAGCAGAAAAAATCAATTTGAAAATAGAACCAAAGCCCCTTATAATTTCTATAGGACAAAACATGGTTGTTAAAGGATTTGACAAAGGGCTAGAAGATAAGGAAATTAATAAAGAATATAAAATAAAAATTTCTCCAGAACAGGCTTTTGGAGCAAGGAACAAAGATTTAATCAAGATAATTCCTTTAAAAGTTTTCAAAGAAAAGAATATCCAGCCAGTATCTGGATTAATGCTGAATTTAGATGGAATGATAGCTAAAATAATAACTGTTTCAGGAGGAAGAGTCATTACTGATTTTAACAATCCTCTGGCAGGCAAGGAAGTAGAATATAAATTTACAATTAAAAGAAAAATAACCGAAGAATCAGAGAAAGTAAATGCCTTGCAGGATTTTTTCTTTAAAAAAAGGTTTAATTTTGAGATTAAGGATAAGAAAATTGTTTTTGATAAAGAAGCAGAGCCTTTTGTAAAGATTTTCAATGAAAAATTTAAAGAGATTTTAGGAAAAGAGCCTGAGATTAAAGATAAAGCTGAAGAAAAAAAGAAAAATAAAAAAACACCTTCTAAAAAACATAATACTGAAAAATAGTCAAAAAACTGCAATAAAGCTTATAAACTTGAATTTTTTCTATAAGAAATGGACGATGTGCTAAAAAGAGAAGAGCCTGAAATGTTTTCTAATATAGATTCTAGTTCTGATTCTGGCTCTAGTTTTGTGCCAACATCGAATGTTGGATTAGCACCAGAAGTTGCTGAAATTGACAGAGAACTAGAAGAGTTGTTAAAAAAGCAAACAGCCAAAGTAAGAGTATTTGGTATTGGAGGGGGTGGAGGAAATACATTAAGCAGGATGAGGGAAATAGGAATTAAAGGAGGAGACCTCATAGCACTTAATACTGATGCCCAAGATCTTCTTTACTGTAATGCTGATCATAAAATTCTTATTGGAAAGGAATTAACCCATGGCCTAGGAGCAGGAAGCAATCCAAGGGTAGGAGAAGAAGCTGCTCGTGAGACAGAACAGGAAATAAAAAAGAGACTTGTTGGAGCAGATATGGTCTTTATTACTTGCGGGTTAGGTGGTGGAACAGGAACAGGCGCAGCTCCTGTAGTAGCAGAAATATCAAAAAAACAAGGTTCTCTAACAATTGGAGTTGTCACACTTCCTTTTACAATAGAAGGAAAAAAGAGGATTGAGAATGCAATTTACGGGCTTGAAAAAATGGAAGCTATGGTTGATACTCTTATTGTAATTCCTAATGATAAATTACTTGAACTTGCTCCAGAACTTCCGCTTCATACAGCATTTAAGGTTGCAGATGAAATATTAACCAATGCTGTTAAAGGCACAACAGAGTTAGTAACCAAAGCAGGCTTAGTTAATTTAGATTTTGCAGATATAAGAGCTGTTATGTCTAATGGTGGAGTTTCTTTAATTGGAATGGGCGAATCTGATAGCCAGCATAGAGCACCAGAAGCTGTTGAAAAAGCTCTAAACAATCCTTTATTAGATGTAGATGTTTCTAATGCCTCTGGAGCTTTAGTGAACATTATAGGGGGGCCGGATTTAAGTTTAGATGAAACCAAAGCTATTGTTGAAGTAGTTGGCCAGAAATTAAGCGACGATGCTAAACTTATTTGGGGAGCTCAAATAAGTGAAGATATGGAAAAATCATTGAGAGTTATGTTAATTGTTACTGGAGTAAAGAGCAGCCAAATACTTGGCCCAGGAGAAACAGTAACTGACAAAGAAACAAGAAATATCTCTGAAGAGTTAGGAATAGAATTCTTAGAATAAGCTTTAAAAACCCTCTTTATGTTTTATTTTTATGTTTAATGTTAAATCATTTTTAGGACAATGCAGAAGAGTCTGGCGTATTTTGAAAAAGCCAGACAGCCATGAGTATAAAATAACTGCTAAAGTTGCTGCGATTGGTCTTGGAGTAGTAGGCTTAATGGGTTTTGCTATTTCTTTAATTATGAATTTTTTATTTTAGGCTTTATGTATAAAGTAAAGTATATAAGTGGTGTGATAGAGGATAATAATATTTAAAAGAAAGTTTTTCTATTTAATTAAATGAAATTGAGGTTAAATGCTAACGCAATTATTTTAAATAAAGAAGGAAAAATTTTAGGGATTAAACTTAAAAAAGGCCCTTATTCTGGAGGGATTTGTATCCCTGGAGGGGGTGTAAATCCTGGAGAATTTAGTTTTGATACAATAAAAAGAGAGATTAAAGAAGAAACAGGAATCGAAATCAATAAAGAAATCACTGCTTTTGGATTTTGTGAATTAATGCAACTTTCAAGTAAGAATCATAGAGTTGTTTTATTATTACATTCTATTGGAAAAGGGATTCCTAAGGAAACAGAAGAAGCAATTGCTGAATGGATGGATTTAGAACATATCAAAGAGAAAGGGATTCCATTCACAAAAAGAGCAATAGAAATATGGGAAAAAGGAAAGATTCATTTTACTTTAATTGAATAATAAAAAGCCACTCTAACTTAATAATTCAATATCCCATATTTCAGTAAAATTTATAAACCCCTAAATTTAAATATTAATAACTGCTTCTTAAAAAGTTATGAAGTAGTTGGGCTTAACCTTTTAGAAAAAGGTTAACGAAAAACAACAATTAAAATGGAAATTAAACCAAAGGAACACCAAAAAAGTATCTTAAGGGAAGTTGAAGCTTTAAGAAACCGTAGGTGTCTTAAGCAATGATTTACGTAATTAAAGTTACAACAAATAAAGAAGATAGAGCTTTAGATCTAATAAATGATAAAGCAGAGGCAAAACAGCTTAATGTTTACAGCCTAGCTAGGCCTCATGGTTTAAGAGGATATGTTTTTTTAGAGGCAGATGAAAGAGAAACCGCAGAAGAAGCTGCCTTTAATCTTCCTTATGTTAAAGGGATTATCGGAAAGACTGTTAAGTATGATGAAATAAAAAACATGTTAGAACCAACAGTCGAAGAAATAAATATAGAGAAAAATGATATTGTTGAGCTAATCTCAGAACCCTTTAAGAAAGAAAAAGCCAAAGTTTTGAGAATAGATAAGCAAAAAGAAGAAGCTGTTGTGAGTTTACTCGGAGCACAGGTTCCTATTCCAGTAACTGTAAAACTAGATAATTTAAGGGTCATAAGAAGGGAAAAAGAATCTGAAGAATCTTCTGAAGATGAAGAAATAGCGATTGACATGGCAGAAGCAGAAGAAACAGAAAACATAGATTTTTAAATGGATTTTTATGATAAATAATAAGATGGAAATTAAACTAAAGGGACACAAAAAAAGTCTCTTGAGGGAAGTTGAAGCTTCAAGAGCTAGGTGTCTTAAGCAATGATAATAAAATTATTAGTAGATGGTGGGGATATGAAGCCAGGCCCAGCTGTGGGTCAGAAACTAGGACCTTTAGGCATAAATATAGGCAAGGTGGTTCAGGAAGTTAACCAAGCTACCAAGAATTTTAAAGGCATAAAGGTTCCAGTAGAACTGGATATAAATAAAGACAAAACTTTCTCTGTGAATGTTTTATCCCCTCCAACATCTGAATTATTAAAAAAAGAATTAGGAATAGAAAAATCAAGTGGTGAGGCAAAAAAAATAAAAGCAGCTAATGCAAGCATAGAGCAGATAATATCTGTAGCTAAGACAAAACACCCTAATATGCTCTCCAATAGTTTTAAATCAGCAGTTAAGTCAATAGTAGGAACCTGCGTTTCTTCTGGAATCTTAATTGATAGCAAGGAAGCTAAGCAAGTAGAAGAAGAAATAGACGCTGGTAAGTATGATAAAGAAATAAAAGAGATGAGAACAGAAACCCCTCCTGAGAAAAAAAAAGAATTAGACGCTTATTTTTCTGATATTAAAACAGAACAAGATAAGATATTAAAGAAGGAAGAAGAAGAAAAAGCAGCAGAAGAGGCAAAAAAAGCAGAAAAAGCAACAGAAGCAACTGCAGAAACAACAGAAGCAGGAAAAGAAGAGAAAACAGCAGAAAAAGGAAAAGAAAAAGCAAAATAATTAGATTTATAAATCTTTTAAAGTTTAGATTAATTGAGGGGTTATGGTGTAGTCTGGTAGCATCGGAGCTTTGGGAGCTTCAGACCCAGGTTCAAATCCTGGTAACCCCATTTCAAAAATGGCAAAAAAAATAACTGCAAGAGGATTTGGAGCAAGATACGGAAAATCAGTTAGACAGAAGTATGCAAAAGTAGAAGCCAAGCAGAGAAAAAAGCAAGAATGCCCTTTCTGTAAGAAAACAGCTAAAAGACTGAGTAAGGGAATATGGAAATGCAAATTCTGCGGCAAGAAATTTGCCTCTGGAGCATATTGTATAGGATAAATAAATTTAAAAATGCAAAAGTAAATGAAATAATATGGCAATCTATAAATGTTTTAAGTGTGGTAAGCAAGTATCTCATAAGGTGCTAGAAAAGAGATTTGTCTGTCATGTTTGCGGAAGCAAAATCTTCTACAAACCAAGAAAACACATATCTAAAATAAAAGCAGTGTGAAGGCAATTAAAATGCAAAAAATAAGCCAAGAGACACAGGAGAAGATACAACAATTACAGATTTTTGAGCAAAATCTTCAGAACTTGCTCCTCCAAAAACAAGCTTTTCAGTTTGAACTTAGTGAAACAGAAAATGCATTAGGTGAAATAAAAAAAACAAAAGATGATGTTTATAAGTTAATCGGGCAGGTAATGTTAAAAGCATCTAAAGCTGAAATAGAAAAGGATCTAAGTCAAAAAAAAGATATTCTAAGTTTAAGAGTTAAGGCTATTGAGAGACAAGAATCTCAACTTAAAGAAGAATCAGAGAAAATAAAGCAAGAAGTAATGAAGAAAATAAAATAAGATGGTTGGGAAGTAAGAAATAGATAGAGGGCAATTCTTAAAAACAAGTGCAGCAGTTGTTGTTGGCTTAAACTTCACAACAAAAGCGAATAAACCAGAAAAATTAACCCAAAAAAATTCAGAAGTCATCTCAAATGGAGTAAATAAGAGTAAACAATATCCTTGGGCTTATGAAATTAGCACAATGTATAGGATATCGAATATTATACATTCCCAAGATTCTTAAGCACATAAATATTCCTATCATATGCAAAAGTTATAAGAGAGAATAGAAATATTTATAAACTTCTTGTTTTTAATTTTAAAATGGTCTTCAAAAAAGTAAAAGAAGGTTTTTCTAAGTTTTTAGGTACTCCTGGAGAAGACCCAGAGTATATAGAAATTGATTTAGGGCAAGAAGTTAAAAAATCAAAAATTATTGTTAGACCATTTATTCTTAAGAAATTTGAAGATGTAAACACTATATTAAATTCTTTAAGAGAGGGTTATACTATTGCAGTGATAGATATCAAACAATTAAAAGCTAAAGATATCATAGAGTTGAAAAGAGCAATAGCAAAAATAAAGAAAACAGCAGATGCCTTAGAAGGCAGCATAGCAGGATTTGGTGAAAACATTATACTAGTCACCCCTCAATTTGCAGAGATTTTCAAATCAGCAGCCAATATTAAGGATGTAGAAAGAAGAGCAGATAAAGACTTTTAAATCTCATTTTATTTCTTAGTTTCTAAAAGGAAAAGTTTATAAGAAAAACCTTGGCGTTTAAAAGGAAAGTTTAATAAAGAAAACCTTGGTTGTCTTTATCATGAGGGTTATGTTTATTGAAGCAAAGAGAAAACTGAATGATGCAGAGAATATAAACTTTGATGCTCTTCCTAAACAGGTTTTTTTAGCTTACTCTATACAATATAAAAAACTTGCTGAAAAAGTTAGAAAAAAGCTAGGCAAGAGGGTTGTTGGATTTAGCCAGGTTCTTGGATGTTCTCAATTAAAGAGCAAGCATCCTATATTATTAATAGGAAGCGGAAGATTTCACGCCCTGCAGTTAGCCTTGCAAGGAAACATGGTGTATATACTAGAAGACAAAATCAGGAAACTGCAAGAAAAAGAAGTAGAAAAGTTTAAAGCTAGGAGAAAAACAGCTTTATCTAGATTTTTATTCTCATCAAAAATTGGAATATTAGTCTCATATAAACCCGGACAGGAAAAGCTTGAATCTGCCTTAAAATTAAAGAGAAAACTTAAAAAACAAGGCAAAGATGCAACACTGTTTTTAGCAGACAATATTAATATTAATGAGCTTGAAAATTATGACATAGAAAGCTGGGTCAATACAGCATGCCCTGCCTTGCTTTTAGACAGTTTAAAAACTAGAATTCTGAATATAGAAGAATTAAAAAAATAAAAATTTAAGATTTTGCTATTGCAAAAACAGCTTTCAAAGCCACAATAACAGTTGCTGGTATAAACATTACTAATAAGGCATTTAAGATTTTTCCTAGCACTGATATCACTCCTAAAGCGTCTGAACCCATCCAACTAACAATAACTAAAACAGCTGCTGCAATTAAGAAAGTATTCACATCCTTATCACCCACATTCAAGATACCCACTATTAATCCTAAGATAACTAGTAACCCTAAAATAACAGTAGATACTTCTGTTCCTATTAACCCTATTATCACTGCTAAAATCACTCCAATCAAAAAAGCCCATGCTCCAACAAGGTTCCCTTTGTTCTTTGAACCCACATAACTTATAATGGATTTTTTCCTACTTTTTCTAGGCATTTTTACCTCCTTTTGTTTATTATTTTATAGACGGGAGATAAGCTTATAAATCTTTGGTTTATTGTTCTTTATAATATATTTTCTGATATACAAATCTTTTTAAATCATTACAACTATAAAATCGTAACAAAACTAAAATGAAAACTAAATTTTTAAGTTTGATCTTATTGACCACTATTCTGACAGCAATAATCGTAAGTGCAGCTGTAAGTTTTACAGTTAGTCCAGCAACCTTGATATTCACACAAACAGCAAATTCTATAGATTTTAATGTAACAAACACAGACGAAGCAGCTGATTTCACTATTCCTTCAGTTACAATAACTGATGGAACTAATGATGTTAGTGTTGCTTTAAGCAAATCATCTTTTAACCTTGGTAATGGTTCAGTTGACCCACAAACTCAAACAATTACAGCATCAGTAAATGCCGCTGACATAGACAAACTAGAGCCAGGGATATACTCTACTATTGTAGATATATCCGCTATGAATGGAGAAAATTCAACATATCCAATAACTTTCCAAGTTCATAGAAGTTATTGTGAAGAAGGTCCTTCAGATGCTTCTGTAATAGAGATAAGAGATGTTGATGAAAGCGGATCTTCTTCAGATGATGACTGGGCATGGTATCCTCAAGATGAGATAACTTTAAGCATGAAGATAAAGAACAATGATGACGATGATGACCATGAGGTAAGAGTAGAATGGGACCTTTATGACACTAATGCAGAAGAATTCTTAGATATTGGAGATGATGACACAGTTGATGTTAATGACAATGACTATGAATGGATAGATTTTACATTTGATGTACCTTATGATTTAGAAAGAGGCTCAAATTATCTTCTTTTTGTTAAAGCATATGATGACGATGAAGGAGAAAATTCAATGTGCAGTGTTGCAACAGATAACGGAAAATCAGCAGCATTAGGAGAAACAGAAGGTATACCAGTAGAAATCAAGAGAGAAAGAAACGATGTAGATATAACAAAGTCAAACATACCTGATCTTTTAAGCTGCGGTGCAATAACAGATATTGATTTATGGATCGCTAATATTGGAAGAAGCAGAGAAGATAAGATAAAAGTGACTTTGCTCGATTCTGTTTTTGGAACTGTTCTTTCAAGAGAGATATCTAAGTTAGACTGGGATGATAAAGCAGAAAAAGTTAATTTTCCATTATCTGTTCCAGAAGATATTGACGAAGGAATGTACACACTTAAGTTCAGAATTGACCTTGATTATGACGAAGATGATGACGAATACGGAAGATTTAAGACAATAAGCTATGATGTTGAAGTTAAAGGAAATTGCATAGTTAAGAAGACTTCAGATGCTTCAATAACAGCAGAACTTGATTCAGATGTTGTAGCAGGGGAAGAACTTGTAATTAAGGGAACACTAGAAAATACTGGCGGAGAAGAAACAACCTATGTGTTGTCTGTTTCAGATTACAATTCTTGGGCAGATTTCAAGAGAATAGAGCCAAGAACAATAACCTTAGCTGAAGGAGACTCAAAAGACTTCTACATATATCTCAATATAGATGAAGATGCAATAGATGAACAGTTCTTTACAATAACAGCAGACTATGATGATGAGAAAACAGAGCAAGAAGTTTCTGTTGTAGTAGAAGGTGGAAAGCAAGCCGGAATAACAGGAGCAGCAGTATCAGGTAATTTAAGAGAGAATTGGTTTATTTGGGTAATAGTTGTTATCAATGTTATCTTGATAATTGCAATAATCTTAGTGGCAAGAAGAATAGTATCAACAAAATAAATAATTATTTTATTTTTTTAATTTTTTTAATTTTTTTAAACCTGTTTTTGAATAAAATATTTAAATGACTCTTTGTTTCTATTTTATAACTAAATTAAAGGAAGTTGAAGCTTCAAAATCATAAGATTTTGACAGTCGTCAGAAATTTTCAATTTCTGAGACTTCAAGAAACCTTGGTGTCTTAAGCAAATGAAAAAAAAGAGGAAAAAACAGATGGTTTATATATTTTTAAGATATCTGATATTAATTATCTTAGGCTTTCTGCCGTTTAACATAATCTTCTCATCTCTGACAATCTTACCAGTCTATTTCTTACTTAATATTTTTTATGAAATGTCAATTATTGGAAATACCTTTCTTGTTGCTGGATTTGAAATAGAGGTTATAAGTGCATGTATTGCAGGCTCTGCTTATTATCTTCTTTTGGTTCTTAATCTAACAACGAGCATGAAGGCTAAACAAAGAGTATATTCTTTGTTGTTCTCCTTTCTTTCTCTTCTTGTTGTTAATATATTAAGGATTTTTCTACTTTCAATACTTCTTATAGAAAAGTCTGCTTTTTTTGACATAACCCATAAATTATTTTGGTATATCTTAAACATAATACTTGTTGCTGGAATCTGGTTTTTAACAGTCTGGTTATTTAAAATCAAGAAGGTTCCAGTATATTCTGATATTATCTCTTTGAAGAAACAAAAGAATTAATAATAATTACTAATAAAATACCCAACGCAGCAAAAAATAGCATTATAGAGACATTTAATGCGCCTAGGGAAGGAATTTGAGAGATTTTCCTTAACGGAATACTTAAAGAGCCTATCACCAGTCCTAAAAGAAAGTAAAGTGTCTTGCATTTATCTTTTTTAAAAAGAAAAGTTATGACTCTCGAGATTGTGAATGCTCCTAATAGGGCTCCTGCAATAAATATTAAAAGATACTCTACACTTTCTATCATATTGTGCATTACATTAATCATAAACTCATAAAGGCCGAGAATTAACAATATAAACGCTCCTGAGATTCCTGGTAAGAACATAGCACTAACAGCAAAAAACCCTCCAATAAAAACATAGTACAAACTTGGAGTCACAGTCAAAGGAACTAAGATTAAAAATAGAACTCCAAATATAAAGCCAACAATTCCAAACATAATGTTTTTGATTTTATGATTTTTAATATTATCAAAAATTATTTTAGAAGATGATAGTACAAGTCCGACAAAAAAAGACAGAGTATACAAAAAATAATTATCTAAAAGGAATTTAATGACTCTTGAGCCAGCTAAAAGAGCAGTTCCGATACCTAATAAAAGGATGACAAGGAAAAATAAATCGACTTTTTTAATATCTTTTTTTAATATCTTAAGATTTTCTTTTTTTCTGTTAGCCAGGTATTTAAAAAAATCATAAACTAATTTTGGAGAGATGTTTTTCACAGACGCGATTAATCTGGAATAAATTCCAGTTATAAATGCAATTGTGCCTCCAGAAATGCCTGGGATTAAATCACAAATTCCCATTAAAAAACCCTTTAAGAATAATAGAATCTTATTTTCCATCATAACTTGCCATTGAATTTTCAATAAAATTAAGGATAAATCTTTCAAAACCTTCTCTGACCTCACAATTAGCAATTTCTATAACATAACAGTTCTTAAATATTATTTTTTCCTGGCTTATTTGAGTTTTATTTCCTTCTTGCATAACAATGACTGTTTTATTCAGTGAACTTCTGCAGTCAGCAAGAGTGGCATTATTTTCTCTTGCATAATCTGCATCTGTTGTTGCTCCGCTTGCTGTAACTCCAAAAGCCTTTAGAATAATACCAAAATCTACTAGTGTGGAATACATATGAGGGCAATCAGCTATCTCAGGAGAAAGAGAGATAATTGCTTCTTTATTTAGTCTTATATCTCCATCTATAGGTATTTTTGCCAGTTCTCTTGGATCGTTTTTTAGTCTTAAAATAAACGGGACTTCTTCTCCCCAAGCTGTAACAAATCCAAGAAGAGATTTGTAAAATAAATTTGTTCCTTCTTTTTCTTTATAAAACTTTAAGCCATTGTATTCAAAATTCTTATTTGCTTGGATAATCCAGTATGATAAGAGCGCAATAGCAATTAAAACCACCATAATCCCCAGTATAGCCTTAAATTGTTTATTATAACTGTCCAAATTCGAACTTCCTTCTTTCTTAACTTCTTTTTCTATTTTTATCTTTTTTTCCATCTTAAAAATTCCTAATGCCCAAAATCTTAAAAAGAAGAGCATCTGCTGCTCTTGCTTGCTCTTCATAAGGTGCTTCTATGAAAACGCAATTGTCCTCTTGGTGTATTTTTATCTCTTCAGTTTCTTCTAGGATTATAACATTATCTTGGGAACAGTTTTTAATAGGGGTATTATTATTGCATCTTTCTTTATAATCTTCAAGACATCCATCCTGCATTCTAGGAACAAAACTTACCAAATTTACTTCTATCTCTCGCCTGGCTGGGCTCTGTCCTAAAAAGAATAAAGTCTTTCCTGAATAATCGCCCATTGTCCTAAATGCAAAAGCAGAGATATTTTCTGTTTCTTTTAAGGTGTACTGTGTTAAGAATTTAAAGCCCTGCAGTTCAAACTCCCATAAGCCATTCTCATTTAAAATAAACTCTATCCCGCCCTCTTCAATTTTCGTTTTTGGTTTTTCAGAACTAGAAAAAAAAGCAAAACCAACACTGCTTAAAATCATTATCGCAACAAGAAGCCCTCCAAGAATTATCTTAAGCCGGGTTTGCTTTCTCTTTTTTTCTTCTTTAGTCAAAATCTTTTTCATCGTTTTTATAAGAAAAAATTAGTTTAAAAATTATTCCTCTCTTACAATTTTGCATATTCTTTGTGTATGTAGTATTTTATAGGGATTATCATCCCGATAATAAAACTCGCCCAACCAATAAAACTTAAAACAATCATTATTAGATTCTTAGCAAGAATATTAACTATAAACATGCTTGCCCATCCAAGTATTCCTCCAAAAAATAAGACTGCCCAAGCAAGCTTGTCTTTCTTTTTAATCACAAAAACAGAAAGGTATATGACAAATATGCCAAAAGAAACAAGCAAAAATCCAGTATATATTAAAATCAGAAAATACTGGGAAATATCACTAATCCATTTCTTAACTAATATCTCCCAAACTTCTGGAAATGACTCAAAATATTTTGCAATTAAGAACTTGCTGAAAAATATCATAAAAAATCCAAATAAAATAGCATAAATCCCATTATAAAGAGTTATTAAAGAGCCAAGCCGTATTAGTTTTACTTTCATTTTCCCTTAATCTTTTGATTTCCTTATAAGTATTTAAGTATTTTTATAAAAGAAAATATATATAGCATTAACAAAAGAGCAAGATAAAGAAACAAAAAAGAAAAAAACAAAAAAGAAAAAAAATTTTTAGCTTTATTCTACATCAGCATAGGTTGTTGTTACTTTTTTAAGTTCAGTACCGACCTCTGTAGCAGGCATTTCTGCAGTTACATACTTAGCAGCTTTTGTTGTGTCTGCTTTTTCATAGCCTGCGATAAGCATAGCTACTTTTCCAGTAGTGTATGGTGAATCAACTACCTTAATAAGGAATTGGTCTGCACCAATACCAGTTGCGTCTGTAAATGCAGCTCCACATAGGTTTCCACCAACTATTTCAGCAGCTACACTGTTAATACAGCTACCTCCAACAACTATCAAGTTCTTCTCCTTGTCAGTTGCACTTAGTGAACTATCTTCAACAGTAACACTTCCTAATTCAGTTACACTTCCTGCGCCAGCTGAACCAGAAGTCACAGTTGCTCCTTCAGTTGTGAACAACACATCAAGCTTCATTTGAGATGTTGGGTAGTTTATTGTAGCTACTCCATTCTCATTTGTTCTATCTTCCTTTATTGTTAAAGTGCCGTATTTGTCTACAGCCTCTTTTTGATATGTGTCTGAAGTACGAGTCACAAATCCGCTGTTTGTTCCATTGAATACAGGATCACCAATAGCAATTTCAGTGCTTCCAGTTGTTGTTAATGGAACACATATAAAATTACCATAACCTGAGTCATCCCATTTCTTTGGCTCCATGAACAATACAGCTGGTCCGTTTGTAACATTAAAATTACAAGTAGGACTTACAATCGAATCCACTATTGGGTTTACTGTATTATTTCTACCAGTCCATGTAATTCCATTGTATGTAGTGGTTGTTGTCTCATTAGATAATGCTGTTCCAACTGTTGATAAGGTTGTTAAGCCATTTGGAAAGATAACAGATGTTCCATTAGCAATGGTTGTTTCTGTTAAGAAAGCAATCCATCCGCCGTCTTTTAACTTTATTCTTGGGAATAAAGTTATAGTAGCCCCAGAATCCCAAGTTATATTAGCAGTTGCTTCGTTCTCTGCCATATTAATAGTATAACCATTTCCTCCAAAGAAATTACCTGTTTTTGTATAAACACTGCTTACGTTTTGTAGTGTTACTTTTGTAGAATCTCCTGTTATGGCATCTTCAAAAGTAATTGTTCCAACTGTTCCAGTATCTACACTCATATCAGTAATTTCAAGGATAGCTCCTGCATCTCCTTGGTTAACAACAATCCAGTCACCTTCTACAGCATTTTCTCCTTCTTTGACATGAATATGCCCTTTGTTATTAGTTGTTATTGTCTGATGTGCTAACAATGGTTGTATAGCATTGCTTGCAGTGTTATTGTCATAAACATAAGTTATTTGTTGCTCTCCTGCACTAGCTGCTCTTGAACTTGTGAAAGTTACACGAGCATACTGGTTGTTATCTGTATCAATAATAACACTCCCTCTAGCATCAGAGTCTAATGCTGGAACTGCACCAGCAAATTGTACACTTAAGCCCCCAAATACAGGGTCTGTAAATTTATCTCCTGCAGCTAGATGGTCTACTTTGGATTTCTCCATTGCGACCTCTACTGTGAATCCAGAAATTACTCCTATACCAGCAGCACTTATTGTTGTTTTTGTTCCTTTTATGCTTGTTTCATCAGCACCTTGTTTTACAGTCTGTCCATTTGTAAGTTTCAATGCTTTTGCACCAATAATAAGCTCAACATTTCTTAAGTCTCCTGCAAAAGCAGGGTGTGTTACATCTTTCACATACACAACCACATCTCCTGCGAATTGGTATCTGTTACTTTGTGTAACTGACTTAGTTATGCCATCAACACTTATTTTTGCTGCATTTGTTGCAGTAGTTGTTACTAACTCTACAGTATGTTCAGTATCTCCTACTGCAACAGTTGTAGATTCACCTGCTGCAACAGTGATTGTCTCTCCTGAACCATACAAGTAAAGAGTGCTGTTAGTAGAACTTGCTCCCACAACATACTCTACCCCAAGTATTGTGAGTTTCTCTCCTTGCACATTTATAGCATCTGATACATTAAGGTTCTTAGTGAAGCCTAGTGTATAGTTGTACAAAGGGTCTGTTGAAGTTGAGCCAACATTTAAATGCAAAACAGGATCATCTATGTCTCCTCCACTTGTTCCAAACACACTAAGTGTATCTCCAACAATTATTGTTTGGGTGTAGTCATATTCAGTTCCTGATAAGTCTGTAAATGTTCCATCAGCTAAAACAGTTCCTAGCTCTGTTGTTGACAAGGAGCTTCTTCCAGCATTAATACCATCTGCATAGTATAAGGCCCTAGAGCCTGTTGCCAGATTTACACTATCTCCTCCTGTTGCAGTTGCTCCACTAGTTGATGTAGTAGCGGTTTGTTTTGCAAGTTCTGCCTGTAAGTTTTGACCAATATCTACTGCTGCAAGTAAGTCAGATGATGCTGCATCTGCACCCACAACAACTCGAACGTTTGCTATCCCACCCTGAATAAACGGATTAGGATAACTTGCTGCAGCTGCAATACCTATCGAACTTCCAAGCATTACTGCACTAGCTAGCACTGATGTAATCTTTTTAAAATTAAATTTCATCTTTTAACCTCCTTTCAATTATATTAAACATTTATTTGGCTTTGTCTCACAAAATAGTATTAATAGGGAAATATACTATTTTATTTGACAGTTCTTAATGTAATCCCTATTCAGAATACTGTCACTGGCCAGCATTTCACCTTTTTCAGGCAATAATATAACTCATTCTTAAGTATTTATAAAGCTTTCGTTCTATTCTCTTTTCTTTGTATAAAAATTCACGTGTAAATTTAGATTTTATTTATAAAGCTTTTGATATCACTTCTAAATAAAACAACTTCTAAGACATTTCATTAAAAAACCAAAAACGAAACATTTTTAAAATATTGGGTATTAAATGTAATATATGACTAAAAGAAACATATAAATATAAAACATTCTTTCCATATGTATAAAAAAGAATACCCTATATGTTTTAACGTCGATTAATCATATAGCACTCCCATAGGAATTTAACATGGCAAAAGAACCAAAAACAAGGAATATCACTTTAGGTATTGAATCTGGAACTTTCACAGGAATTTTTAGAAGGTTAAGAGGCGAAAAAAAAGAGTATGAGTTTTCAGGGATTTCGGCTTTAAGACAGCTATTGAGCAATGAAAGAGCAAGACTCTTGCACACAATAAAGACAAAAAAACCAACATCCATCTACCATCTGTCTAAGATTCTGAGCAGAGACTTCAAATCAGTAAGAAATGATGTAAAGCTTTTAGAACGATTTGGGTTTTTAGAACTTGATGCCTTAAGAACAGGTAAAAGAGAAATGCTAAAACCCATACTATCTGTAGACAAAGTGATTATAACAGTAAATTTGTGATTCAAAAAGCATTTATATAGTTATAACACTAAAACAGGTATGGAACAAGGGATTAGTTTATGTATGATTGTTAGAAATGAGGAAAAATGCCTAAAAAACTGTCTGAATTCAGTAAAAGAGTTAGTAGATGAAATAATTATTGTTGATACAGGGTCAACAGACAGAACTAAAGAAATAGCAGAAAAGTTTACAGATAAGATATTTGATTTTAAGTGGAATAATGATTTTAGTGATGCAAGGAACTTTTCTATTTTAAAAGCTACAAAAGAATGGATTTTAATTCTGGATGCAGATGAGGTAATAGCAGGAAAAGACCATGAAAAAATCAGAGATTCAATTAAAAGTAATAGGGCAAATGCCTTTATTTTTAATTTAAGGAATTATGTTAATGATAAAGGAGTCTCTGGGTTAATTCTTTCTAGAAATGATGAATACGCAGAAAGTAAACTAGCTACTGGTTTTACTATAAGCAAAGTTTTAAGATTTTTTAAAAACAAAGGCTATTATTTTGAAGGAAAAATACACGAAACTCTGAATAATTCAATAAAAAAACTAAATGATAAGATATTTGGCACAGATATTGTTATTCACCATTTTGGAGAACTAGACAAAAAAAGATATTTAGATAAAAAAAAGACCTATATAGAACTTTTAAAAGAAAGGATTAATAAAAAAGATTTTAAAGAAAAACCAGAGGATTATATTTGTTTTGAAATTGCAAAAGAGCTTATTCATTTAAATGATTATGATGATGCAATATTTTATCTTGAAAAAGCTGTTAATATTAATGAAAGATTTGAGTATTTATTTCAGCTAGGATCCTTGTATATTTTAAAAAAAAGACTTGATGATGCTGAAAAAATCTTAAAAAAAGCAGTTCTTTTAAATCCTGAAAATTCTTCTGCTCATGATAATTTAGGAATTATTTACTCTGAAAAAGGCCTTTATAATAAAGCAATAAAAAAGTTTGAAAAAGCCATTCAACTGAATCCAGAATCTGCTGATGCTTATTTTAATCTTGGCTTAGTTTACAGAAAAAAAGGTAAAATAAGTAAGATGCGCCAGTTTTTTGAAAAAGCAGCTGAATTAAATCCAGAATATAAAGAAAAAATAGCAGATTAAGTGTAAAAAATAGAAAAATATAAAACTAGCAAAGGGTATAGTAATTGTATGTTTTCAAGAGCTTGTTTTACTAGACTATGGGCGTTAGAAGCTGCATTAGGAGAATCAGAATTAGAAACAGAAAGAGCAGATCATGCATCTTCAGGACCTTGTGATAAATGTGCCATTGAGACAACAAGAATAGGACAAAGCTCATCAGAACAAAAAATTGCTCCAGAAGATATTCTATATATTGTTTATTGTCCTAAGGGTTCATTAGAAGTTTTTTATGAAGCTCCAACAGATTAAGTGTAACAAAGTTTCATATCTATGATAATAGTTCCAGGAGAATAGTGTAAAAGATATTCTGCTCCTGTCCTGCTTCCAGTGCAGTTTCCTTCTTTTAAACTTAAAATCTCTTCCTTTTCACTTTCTTCTTCATCTTTACTCATATACTGATAATAAATATTAAGAAAATATGCATTTTCTGGCCTATCCTCACTTACTAGCCAGCTTTCATGAGCAAGTTCAGAAAGAGTGTCATTTAATACCTTACAAGCTAATTCCTCATTTAAGCATCTCTTATTTTCTTTACAAGTTTTTATTAAATCCTGCAAGTCTAAAGGTTCTATACTCCTCATACAATCTGTTGTATAAGCCATACTTGACTGCAAGAAATTCTGAACATTAAGGCTTTCATGCTCTACAGCAGGCTGCCTTAGGTAAAAAACAAGCAAAAAAAGCCCGATAACAACAACTATTACAACTATCAGGACAAATCCCACTATTTCATGCTGTGCTTTTTTTATTTTTTTCATTTTATTGTAATTGTTTAATTTCAAATCCTGCTATCAGCTTCCCTAATTCACATTTTTCATACCAATAATCTCCTTGTTTTTCTTTTCTACATAAACTAACAAATGTAGAAACTTCTTCTTTGTTTTCTATTTGTTTATCATAAACCTTGAAAAAACTGCAATTAGGATAATTTTCTTTTGTACATTCTACTTCTTCTTGTTTTGGAAATATTTTCACAACAGATAAGCTGGCAATCGGCCAAAAACCATTGTAAGCAGGTCTGTTTTGCATGACTATTAGTTTATCTGTATCTACACAAAGAGGTTTGTTGCAAGAAAATTCAGCTGTTTCAGCTAATTTAGCTACAGTTGAAAGAGCTTTTTCTTTTTCAAACAAGCCAGCTGTCCTGTACAGCTCTCTGTATTTTATAACTATAAAAAACAGCCCCGCTATAATAAAAAATATCACAACAGCCATTAACATAAACGCCATTTCCTGTGTTTTTAGCTGGCTTTTTCTTGTTATTTTTCTAATTTTCATTCTAAAAGATTTTGCAAACTGCAGCATTATTTATCATTTCAATTTCTTCTGCTTTTTCCTGTATAACAACAAGTTGTGAGGAATTTGATGAAGCAAGATTAATCATCTCAGTCAAGTGAGAATCAAGTACAGAGCTGCACTCTTTTCTTTCGAGCATTTCAATTTTATCTTTATACATCAGACACAAATTAACCAATCTTAACATTAATCTCTTAACATTGCACTCATAAACTTCTGGAGAAGAAAAAATAGTGCCATAAATCAAAGGCCCTGCATAGTACAGTGTTTTTCCTTTTTTGTTAACATATCCAGAATCAAACTCATAGTTATCACTATAAACAGCTATATCACATCCAGCAGAACTTGAAAAGCATACTTTCTGGCTGTTTTCAGAACAATTTTCTTTTTTATCTGTAAATTGGGCATTTTTTATTCCTAATCCTTCTAAATCATCTTTAATCTTTTCAGGAGCCTGTATAAAACAATAATCCTGCCCTAAAATAAATATCAAATCTGAAACCTTAAACGGCATTTTAAATGGCTGGCTAAATACATAAAACTCTTCATTCTGCTCAATCTCCTCAGAAAAAATATACTTGTTATACTGGGGCTTAGCATATGAAGGAGCACTCCATTTCCCCCTTAATCCTTCCTTACTGACTACTCCAATACTCTGCTCTCCAAAATTTCCATAAGTGTAGCACTTATCATTATAAATTCTTGTTTCAGAACTAAAACTAATTACACTGCTTTTGCCTTCTTCTAGACTTGTTTCTAAAGGGTCTAAAAGAATAGAGAGTTTAGCAGATGTTTTTGTATCTATTTCCCCTCCTTGTGTTTCAATAATCTGAGAAGCAGCATAAATTGCAAGGAATAAAATTGCACTTCCAGCAATAATAGAGAAAATCCAGGCAAAATTCATTTCAAAAGCTTTTTTATCTTTCATTTTCATCCCAAATCTCCTAAATATTTTTTAATTAGTCTTTTAATCATATTTTTTATCTCTTTAATATTTTCCTTTGTTTCTCCTATTGAAATATCCACCCCGTAATAATTTATAGAATTTCTTATTTTTCTAAATCTATCAAATTTAATTGCAAAAACATCTTCTCCTTTTTCTTTCAAAAAATAAGTAAAAGCTTCATGAGAATAAATCTTATAGTTATTAATTGTAGAAATTGCTTCTAAAACACTTCTTAAAACATCATAATAATTAGTCATTAATTTCCTAGAAGAATTTTCATTTATTTCTAAACCATCTAAAAATTCAAGATCTCTTTTTATATTTTGAAGCAGAGATTTAGCCAAATTGATATCTTTAGAAGCCTTTCTTACTAATCTTTTTTCAATAAAATCTTCAAACTTCATTTAAACACCTCAAAAAATCCATAAAGAACAATCCCATTAATCCAACTATTAAGTAATTCTTTATTTTTATCTTTCATTTTTTTAATCTCTTCTTTTGAATGAACAAATAACTGAATTTTATGTCTAAGTTTTTTCTCAAATTTCTCGAGTTTAAGTTCTTTCTTAGACGGACTTATAATCAATAAATCTATATCACTTTTTAGGATATTTTCTGCTTTTGCAAAACTTCCAAATAAAACAATTGCTTCTGGATGATTAAATTTCTTTATTATATGGTCAATAAGTCCGGAATTTTCTAAAATATCAAAGTTATAATTTAATTTTAGTTTCTTAAATTTTTTATTTTCTGTACAAGCTTTAAATAAAAGATGATTTAATTTGCTCTCTGATCTTAAAAAACCTTTTTTTTCAAATTCCTTTAAATACTTTGAAATAGTTGTTGGGGATTTTTTAAGTAGCTTAGAAAGCTGTCTGACATGAAATTCTCTTCCAGGTTCTTCTATAAAAAAACCCAAAATTTTGTTTTTTATATTGTCCATTTTTATGTACAATTGTCCAAAATAACAAACAATTGTCCATTTTTAAATGTTTCTATACTCTCTCAACTTTAACAAGAGCATCAAAATAATCTTTTTCTATTTTGATTTCTATTTTTCCGTTTTCAACAGGAAAACAATAAGGGTTGCTTGCTGTTATATTAACATGCTCAATATTGCTGGCTTTAATACAGGCATTTCTCTGAGGATAAAAGAACAGATTAGCTGTATAGTCTGCATTTTTCCTTAATTCTCGATAGATTTCTGTTTCTTTGCTTGTCCCACTTGCCTCTTTTGCAAGATTAGCAAAACAAACATACTCAATTCCAGAAGGCAAGTTGCTTGAAAATGTCTTAGAAGAAGACTGGCTTTGCCATGCATCTTCTATAGCAGATTGAAAATCCTCTATAAACATCCCAATTTTTGAACACCTGCTTATGTCTAAAAAATAATTAATTGCAAAAAATGCCACAACAATAAAAACAGCTATAAGAAAAAGCGAAAAAATAGTTGAAAACGGCATTCCAAACAATTGTTGCGAGCGTTTTGACTTTAACAAAATAGGGTTCTTAATCACAAAGTCAAAGCGCGAGTTTCCTCTTTTGTTTTTCATAAAGAAACAAAAGAACGAGGATTATTAAATGTTTTCACTCCTCAACTTTAAACTCGCAGGAATATGAGATGCCATAACAATATTTTTCACAATGCACTATCTCTGGAATCTCTGAGAGAATCTCACACCTATCTTCTCCCATAAAACCAAAACACTCACATGTTATTTCAGCTTGTGGAGAATAAGATACTATTTTTTTCGGATAAAAGAATGCAGTTAAACATATAAGAATTAATATGAGTATTATCATTATTTTTATCATTAAACCCATTTCAATCCTCAACCTTTTGTTCTACAACATCATAAGGTCTTACAATAAGAGAGCAGCTGTTAGGCAGAGCCATATTTCCATATTCATCAGAACATCTGATATAATAGGTTGAGTCTGTTTTCCATTCTGCTACATGCTCTGTTTGATTTGCATAAGGCATATCTATTCCATCTTCAAACTTAAAATTACAAGACTGACTGCTGTACCTGCATTCAGAATCCTCTGTTGTTATTATTTTCAATAATTCATTTTCTCTGTATACTCTTGCAATAACCGGAGCTTCATTATCCACTTTAACACTAAATTCTGTGAAATTATTATCTCTATTGCCTCCGAGGTCAACACACTTAATGTAATACTTATAATCTCCTTCTGTTAAATCTAGTCTCTGTCTATGCATTTCTGCACCCGTCTCATAAAACTCAATCCAATCCTTTTCCTCACCAGTCTCACCATAAGAACAAACAGCTTCTCCGTTCTTATAGCCATTTGCTGTCTCTACTTCAATATTAACAGAAACAACAGGTGTTGAACCATAAATAGTTCCATTTGGCTTTACACCTATAATATTTAAAGGTTCTGTTCCGACAAGAACAAAAAGATAACTTTCTTGATTAACATTTCTCTCACTTTCATTTGCCTTAGGCTGATCCTTGCACCTAAAGTAAAACTTATTCTCTACCCTGTCTTTTATGCCAGTGAGGGTTGTCTTACATGTATAAACCAGATTATTATTCATTTCCCAGATATTATTGCTGCAAGTCATTGAATTTTCCATATTATTATAACTTCTGTCTTCTCTGCTCCATTTACAGTCAGAAGGTTCATTAACATAAACATCTAACTCAACAGCTGTTTGATTATATTTCACAGGCATACCATTTCCTATACTTGTTCCTTCAATTTTTGGAGGAGTTGTATCTGGCCCTTTATCAACACAGAATCTTATTGCAAACTCATCAACATTTTCATTTCCATTTGCATCTCTGCATCTTGCATATAAGGTGTATGTCCCATCATGCTGAAGTTCAGGAGCAGCTTCTTGGATAGCTGAAGGACTTGGAAGGACTAATGTTTGTGAGTGATTGTATCTATACATGTTTGAATCTCCAAAATAAAAAGCCATATCATCAAATTTAAGAGTATGATTATAATCAATTTTACATTGTGCTGGCTCAGATTCTCCGTCTGGTCCAGTAGTGATAATCCCAAATTCAAGAGGAGTAAAAGCATCAACGCATCCATCTGCTTTTCCTTCTTTTACTATCCTCATTCTTCCTGGCTCTTCTCCATCTCCTGGAGGCCTTACTCTTACATCTTCGTATTTATAACCCTCTGTTAAAACCTCCTCCCAAGGAGAGATTCCCGGGCTTTTAGTATCTCTAGGATTAACCCAGTCACATTTTTCTTCTTCACTGCCTGCATTTAATAACTGACAACTCTGTCCTAAACTCTTACATCTATACTCACTGCACTCCCCATCATTGCATTTTTCACAATCTCCTCCTCCAACAGGTGCCTGCCATGGCTGACAGTTAAACTCAACTATTTCTGTTGACTCTTCTTTATACATAATTGCAAAAACAATTGCAGTAACAATAATTCCTGTTCCTAATGCTCCGATTCTGGTTCCCCAGACACCTTTTCCAGGTTCAACAAAAATTCCTCTCCCAATATCCCATGCTTTTGTCTTTGCCAAAAGCTCATAAGTAAAAGCACCTGCAGCAAGTGCTGCAGAAACAGCTTGTGTCTGTTTCTTTTCCATTCCAGCAAAGCTTCCAACCATCTGCCCAATTCCATACCATATTGCTGCATATTGGACACCTGTAAGGGCAGCATCCCAAAAGGTTCCTTTAGTAGCACCCAACAATCTTGCAAGGGGTGATGAGGCTGGTTCTTGATATATTTTTAAAGTTTTGTCATTAATATACCCTTGGACTTTATCCGCGTTTATTATTATATCTTTTCCACTTTCTTTTATTAAGATACTACCATCCTTACTAAGAGCGAAGATTTTTCCTTTTGAAATTGTTGTTATGGTTTCTTTAGTTACATCATCAATAATCGTGATTTCTTTTGAAGCAATATATTTTGTTAAAATTCCAGATTCCGTAGTAACTTCAAAACTTCCTGAAATAGGTTGTTGTTCAGGTAGTCGCGCACTCACTATCCAACTAAAAGCAAACATAGCAATAACTAAATTCACAATTATGAAATACGTTTTCATCCTCTCTTTTCCTCTTTTTTTGTTTGACATTCTTATATTTTTAAATGAATATAACTTTATGGAATAACATTCACAGGTTGTCCATCTTGATATATTATATGGGGTTCTTTGTTTTCCGGAGAATGATTATCATTATCTATAACATTCACAGGTTGCCCATTTTGATATATTATATAGATTCTCGTCTCGCTTCTCCCCTCTCTTGCAACACCTTTCTCATGCTGTCTTCTTCCAGATTCTCTTGCAAATTCTGATAAATAATATCCAGCTTGAGCTTGTTGAGGAGTTTTTGCACCCATAGCATGGCCAGCTATACCTAAAGCCGTGAAGTCAGATTCTTTCATACTTTCACATCCGCCATAAAACAAACTACCTAATCCAATTCCAATTGCAACTCCTGTTCTTAATATTCTTTCTTTTAAGCTCATTTTCTTATTTTATTAAGTTTTATATATTTATAAACCTTGTGTTTTGTTACCATTATTAAGTTAATATAAATCATACTCCTGCTTGATTTTTAATTGAATCAATTATTCCTTTACCTAGTGTTTTTTTGTTTCCCCCTATTTTCCATTCATAACCATCTCCTGCAAATTTTCCAACATAATTCACATAACCTCCGCAATCTCCAATAGATGTGCAAACCTGGTTCATTTTTTGTGCCCATCCATCTTCCAAGCATTCACAATTTTCAATGCAATTTTTGCTTCCAAATAATCCTTTTTCATATGTAACTATGCACTGTGCACTTGCTACACTGCAAATTCCCTCACTTTCACCTTCTTCCCAGAACTTTAATCCTGGAGGAACATTTGGAACACAGGCATTTCCGCCCTGAACTACACCTGCAACTCCTCCTGATTCACCTGTATTTCCTTCAGTTGTTCCTATAAAACTTGCACCTTCTATCCAGAAACAATCTCTTTTATCTGTATTTTCACAATCCTCTTGTTCATCTTGTTCCTTACAGTCTTTCCATCTATTAACTATGCATGCTGCTTCTGTAAATGTTCCTGCAGAAGTTTCTGTCTCGCTTTCCAGACAAACTTTTTGTCTAAAATCTGCACAAGGCTCTAATAATTCTTCTCCAGCAACACAAATATGCCTTACATGCCTGCTTCCTACAGCATCTCTTCCTTCTCCTGTATTCCCATCATAACTGCACCAGCTTTCACCATGTCTATGGTCTTTTCCATCTGAAGTGCCATAACAATTCAAATCCTGGCAAATATAATCTCCATATGTTGGCTGTTGCAATCTGTCTGATTCTTTGCACAAAGAGCCAAGATAATAGTCACAATTTCCGCAACTTTTACTGTTAGCATTATTACCCCCAAATCCACAACTCTCATCTTTTCCTAAAACTTTTTTCCAATATAATGGGTCATTTTGTCTTGAAGCATCATAAATATTAGCTGGATTGCCGCAAGTATCTTTAAAATAAACCTCATCTTTTCCTTCAATACAGGTTGTTTCAGAACTTCTGCCACAGACTGTTCCAAGCTCTTCAGCAGAACATAAATAATCTTTGTAAAATTCAGATTCAGTCATATTACCTGTTGAGCCTATATTTTTGCAAGCCTCTCTTGTTGTAAACTTGCAAGTTTTTGTGAACTCTTCTTCAAAAACACAAGCTCCTCTGTCCTGAGCCTGAGCTACAGCAATACATGCAACCTCATTTCCTACGTCAAGTCTGAAGTTTGTTTCTAATCCATAAAAGCCACTTAATCTTTTACATCTGGTTAATGTAACAAAAGCTGCTTGATTGTCTAAAACACAACACCCTAATTTACACTGAGCTATATCACATTCAGCATTATCAGACCAAGTACCTTTTTTTTCATCACAAACTCTTTGAGGGGTATTTTCCATACATAATCCTTCTTGACTTTCATAACAACACCCCTGTCTGCAAAAAGAGGTTGCGTCACAACTTGTTGGTGTTTTTCTGTAATTATCATCACAATTTTCTTCTGGAGCATTCATACACCAGGCTCCATAATCTGTTTTTTCACAGCAATAATCAGCTTGTTGAGCAGAGACCAAAGCAAAGTCTGACAGCAAGAACAAAAATATAAATAAAGATACTATTAGTATTGTAATCTGCAAATATGCTTTTGTTTTTATTATATTGTTTTTCATTTTAAACTCCCACATATCCTGGTGGCCAGGCAATGCTTCTTGATGCAAACATAAATTTCTCATTTGTTGGTTTATGTGTCAAAATATAAACTCTTCCTTCGTCAAGCTCTTTTTTTTCTACTTTAATATCTGGGTAGTATATCATATAAGTTAAACTGTCAGAATCCCCATATCTTGCTTCATGATTTGCAATACTTGAAGAAAGCATAGTTAATTCATACAACTGGCTGGGAATATTTACTCTAAAATTCTCAAAACTTGCCGAAGACTCTTTTGTTACAGTTATAGGAGCCTTTATTGTGATTAAAATTGAATTTGGGACTATTGATGTTTCAATTTCTGTACCCTGTAAAGATACTGAAGAGCCTCTTTTTTCAAGCTGTGATTTTAAATCTGCAAGACACTGTTTAACTCTTGGTTCTATATAATTTGTTATTTCTGATTCAATGTCTTGCTTTAAAAAAGGTTTTTGCATTGTGCATTTTTTATAATATTCAGGAGTATAGCAAGCATATTCTATCTTATTACCCTGATATAGAATATAATTTTCAGGTTCTAAACTTCCTCCTTGTAAACTTATTTTTTCAAGCACCTCTTTTGTCGCATCTTCTGTGCATTCTTGAATATAATCTGATGCTTCAGGACCTGATACTAGGACCTTAAGGCTAGGAAAAAACAAAATTAATAAAACAACCACAATCACAATTGCTATTATTATAAATACTGTCAACTGCCCCTTCTTATTCATCCTCTTTTTCTCTCTTTTTCTCATTTTCAATTTTTTTCTAATTTAGTTCTTCTTTTACCAAGTTTTCTTCTTTTTAAGAAGAAAAGCTAACTTATAAATTTTTAGATTATGTCATATGGTTTAACAATAATGCTGCACCTTCCAGGTTGATTTTCATATATATCCTTGCACTTAATATAATAGGTTGAGTCTGTTTGCCAGTCTGTACTGTGCTCTTTTCCTTGTCCTGATATTTGTTCTGCTATAGTAATATTTTCAATATCAAACTGGCATTTAGTATCGGTAAATGAATAAGCACAGACTGCAGGTTCATTTGTAATAATCTTCAAATTTCCATCATAATAAACTCTTGTTATTTTTGGAGCTGAAGTATCTACTTTCACACTAAATTCTGTACTGGTTTCTGCAATATTTCCAGCAGCATCCTGGCATTTAATATAAATCTTATAATTCCCCCTTATAATGCGGTTAAATACTTGTTTATGCGAAACAGAGAAAGTATCAAGGAATTTTATATACACATCTTCTTCTCTGAATTTATAAGAACACTCTGCTTTTCCATTTTCTGCACCTCCAGAAGTTAAAACTTCTAAGTGAAGAGTTACAGGCTCAATTCCAGAAACTATCTCTTTTCCACTGTCTGGTTTAATTTCAGTTATAGTTAATTCAGATTCTGATTTGATTAATTTATAAACATAGCTTTCAGTCATTGTGTTTTTATTTTCAGAAACATCCTGGCATTTAATATAAAATATATTTTCTAAATTAGTTAGGGTAGTATTACAAGGCCAGCCATATAGTCCATAATCTTCAAAATCTGTCTGGCATTTAAAATTATTTTCCATTAATTCATAATCTCTATTTTGGTTACTCCAACTGCAACTAGCAGGCTCATTTGTCCAGACAGTTAAATCTTGTTCAGTCTGATTATAACCCACATAAGCTCCATTTCTTGGAATTGTATTTGTAATCCTTGGAGCAGTTAAGTCAGGCCCTGGTTTAACACAGCTTCTTATTGTGTAAGCTGCTTCATTTACATTACCATTCACACTTTTGCACTTAACATAATAATTGATTTCCCCTAAATCTTCTATTTCCTTATCAGTAAGATTATACTGATTTCCAAATGCTTTAGGATTTGGTATATTTAATATAGTTGTATGGTTTATCAAATATAAATTATCCCCTCCAAAAAATTCTGGCATATCATCATAGGTTTGTAAAGAAGAGTCTCCTATTTTGCACTGTGCAGGCTTATCAGTTTCTATGCCGAAACTAACTGTAGTAAATTCAGGAATGCACTTTCCTCCAAATTCAATAAGCTCAAAACCAGTATCTTTAACATTAGAGTATTCATAACCTTCTGTGATTTCTCCATAAAGCGGACTTATTCTTGGAGAACTTATATCTGTAGGAGGATTATTAATACATAATTCTTGTCCTGTTCCTTTATTAATAAGCTCACATGTTTGTCCTAAACTACTGCATCTATAGTCAGAACAAGGTTTGAAAATATCTCCATTACACTTATTACAATCTTTTCCTCCAACAGGAGCCTGCCATGGCAAACAATGATACTCAATAATATATTTTTTTGTTTTTCCTATTCCAAATAATTTCATAACCCCTATTATTACTGCAGCTATAATAACTGCCCAGACAAATGCTGTTGCAAATGCTGTTCCAAATCCAGAAAAAGAGCCAAAGGCCCCTCCTTCTATGCCTGCAGCAGCAGACATTCCAGCAATAGTTCCTCCAATAGATGAGACTATAGAAATAACAAGTGCAGCATCTGCCGGCATATCTCCTCCAAGTAATTTCATAGCAACATAAGTTCCAGCTGCAGCTCCAATTCCTGATGCAACTGCATTGCCAAAAGCTGCGCCTCCTGTTGGATTTTGTTCAAGAAATGTAAATTGATCTGCCTGAGCCCAAGAGTAAGGGCCTGTTCCAATATATAGTCTTTCAAACAGAAAATCTCCTAATCCGGCAAAAACACCATAACCTCCAACCCCTCCGATTATGCTTCCAATTATTGTTCCAGTAGTGGTTCTTCCGCTTTCAAACCCATCATCTCCGGTAGCAGTAGTTGAGATAATTCCTGAAAAATTTCCAGGTTCAGCAGGTTCTTGGTTTGGATTAGGCCTTGCATAACTCTTGTATTTATTTATTATAGTTGAAGATAAAGAATTCGGAGCTCCTTTAACGCTAAACCCTTGGTCATACTCCCCAACATAATTCACATAACCTCCGCAATCTCCTAAACTTATACAATATTCATTCATTTTTTCTGTAAATTCCATTTTAGTACAATCTTCATTAGCAACCCATTCCCAACCAGTTAACTTCTTAACTTTAACAGCAGTACATTTTTGAGTTGCCTGTCCACAAACAATCTTTGCATCATCTGGACGATTTTTCAAATCAAATCCAGGAGGGTAGTGTGGAGTGCAAACAGGAAAACTAAAATAACTATCAACACTCACTTGTTTGTACTCGCAATCAACAATTTCTTCACATCTCTCTTTTTTCTTTTCAGGATTTTCTTCTAAGTTAATTTCAATACACTCTCTCCATCTGTTAATTCTGCAAGCAGCTTCTGAAAATACTTCACCATTATCAAGTTCGATATCTGACTGCACACAAATCTCATTTCTAAAATCAGCACATGGCTCAAGAATCTCTTCCCCCATAAAACATGTGTGTTTCATGTGCCTGCTTCCTGCAGGATCTTTGCCATTTCCAATGGTTCCGTCATAAACACACCAGCTTTCACCATTCTTCCTTATTTTCCCTTCTATATTGCAGTTTATACTCTTACATCCATAATCTTCTCCTTTTAAACCACAGATAGTTCCATCAAAAACACTGCACTCTTCTTTTATTTCTTCTCTATTGCCACAAGAATCAAACCAATAAACACTATCTTTTCCTTCTAAACATCCAGGGTGGTCATGAGGCAGACATTCTGTGTCAAGTCCTGAGTCAGAACAAAATATATTCTCATAAAAGTTTCCTCCTGAGTTTTTACAACCATCTCTTGTTGTGAATTTACAGGTTTTTGCTTCTTTACCTAAAACACAAGCTCCTTCATCATCTCTTTCAGCAAAAAATATACACTCAAGCTCTGAACTAATCTCTTGCCTGAAATCTGCCTGCAGACCAAAAAATCCTGATTCTATCTGGCAATTTTTTTCTGTTGTCCATAAGGTATTAGTTCCTAAAACACAACATCCTAGTTTGCATTCGGGATTATTGCATGCAGCATCATCAACCCATTTACCTCCATCTAAGTTGCAAGTTTTTTTAGGAGAATTAGCAGTGCATATTCCTCTTTCAGCATCATAACAGCATCCTAATTTACAGTCTGAAAGGTCTTTGCACTGCCCTGGAAAAATTATTCCTTCACAATTATCTTCAATATCTTCTATTAAAAATTCTTGGCATACATTCCCCTCTTTAGTTTTTTCGCAACACTGGACAATATCTGTTTGTGCAGATACTGGTTGAAATGCAGAGTAAAATAAATAAGCAAACGCAAAAGTGCTTATGATTAATATTAAAATCTGTATGCCTGCTTCTGATGTTTTTTCTTTTCCAACTTTTTTAAAATCAAATCTCATTTTATAATCCAGCAGGCATTACACACCCTCTTGTGGCAAATTTAAACTCTTTATTTGACGCTCTTTCTTTTACAATATAAATTTTAGAGTCATCAATCATATCTTTTCTAACTTCAAACTTAGGATAATTTGAATTAAATCCATTTACATTAAAATAACAGTATTTAGCTTCCTGACTTGCTATTTCAGTGCCAATCTCAGCTAAATCATATATAGGATCGATTATTTGAGCTTTAAATTCATCAAATTTTCTTGTTTCTTCATTCTTAGTTATCTGAAAATTCCTATTAACTGTTACAATGACTTTTCTTGTTTGTAATTCTGTTGTTATATCCTTATTTTCCATACTGCCCATATCAACAACATAGTTTCTTTTTTCAAGTTCACTTTTTAAAGACGTGAAACACTCTTGAACTTTTGGCTCAATATAATCTGTTATTTCTTGTTTAATATGTTCAATTAACATTGGCCTTTGGTTTATGCAAGGATTGTAATAGTTAGTATTATAACAGAGATAAACTATCTCTTTTCCTTGATACATTACAATCCCTTCTGGCTCTATATCTCCTCCTTGTGCTGATAAAATTTCAATAGCTTGTTTTGTAGCATCTTTTGTGCATATTTCAATATAAGTTTTAGGATCTGTTTCAGGGGAAATTTCTATTGTCGGCTTTCTCCAAATAACAAAAATCAAGATAATAGCAACTATTATAATTAGAGCTATTATTATAAATATTGTAAGTTGGGCTTTTCTATTTTTCATTTTTAAGTACCTATTTCAACATAAATATAATAAGCAGTTGAACTGCCAAAACCTGGAACACCATTTTCTGGAACAATCATCTGAAAATCATATGTATAACCATTATAACCTACCTGATCTG